>Ga0209777_10000025_pt1 | contig 253368 bp, 274 predicted proteins | sample FrelakmetHBP12HB_FD_187147 | JGI IMG/M metagenome (GOLD analysis project Ga0209777, IMG submission 187147) | Freshwater lake sediment microbial communities from the University of Notre Dame, USA, for methane emissions studies -HBP12 HB (SPAdes)... | ecosystem: Environmental > Aquatic >...
GCTTGATAGTGCCGCCCAAACCCAAGAGCTGGGGCATAATCTATGATGAGAAGACCAAACAGCCGATTGGCCAGGGCATAGTCAGGATATTTGAAACCAGGTTTAATAAATTACTGGAGACGCAGGTGACAGATGCCAAGGGGCATTATGCCTTTTTGGTTGGCAAAAATGAATACGAGCTATTAGCAGAGAAATCCGGCTATGAGCCAAAAGAAATCAAGCCAATTGATTTGATTAAAAAAGATCAGATTGTTAATCTGGATCTGGGCTTGAAAAAAAATGTAATTTAATTATTTTTTAATAAATTAAGGATTGACTTGCTTTTTTTGGCATTTTGGATTAAACTAAGAAGCAAGCTTAATTTATTAATTTATCTCTCACACCTGAAGATTTTCCTTGTCTGGCAAAAGCTAGATCGCTCGGGTGGAGGCAGAAAGGAAAAATATGGCAAAATTACCTACAATTTTAGAAATGTTGCAAAGCGGTGTTCATTTCGGCCACCAGATATCACGCTGGCATCCAAAAATGAAGCCGTTTATTTATGGCACAAGAAATAATGTTCACATTGTTAATCTGGAAAAAACCGCTGAGCAACTGACTCAAGCCTGCGATTTTATGCAAAAAGTAGTTTCCACTGGCGGAACTATTTTATTTTTGGGCACAAAAAATCAAGTCAAGCCGATTTTGGAAAGGGAAGCGAAAAGATGCGGCATGCCCTATATCAGTGAACACTGGATTGGCGGTTTTTTAACAAACTTTTCCATTGTGATTAAATTGGCCAAAAAATATAAGGATTTAGTCAGAAGAAAAGAGGCGGGGGAATTAGTAAAATATACAAAAAAAGAACAATTAGATTTTGAAAAAGAAATTAATAAACTGCAATTAATGGTTTACGGCATTAAGGATCTGGAAAAATTGCCAGAAGCAATTTTTGTTTGGGATGTAAAATCTGAAAAAACTGCGGTTAAAGAAGCAAAAGTCAAAAAAGTTCCGATTATCGGAATTTGCGATACCAATACAAATCCAGAGGGAATAGATTATATTATTCCTTGCAATGATGATGCGACCAAGGCCATCGAGCTTATAATCACATTTATTGCCAATTGTATTCTGGAAGCGAAAAAAGAAAATAAATAATGATTATAGATTTTAATTATTATTTTTAACCAATATGTCAATTGAGACAAAATTAATAATTCAATTAAGGGCCCAAACCGGGGCGGGCATGAAAGATTGTCGCGAAGCGCTGGAAGAAGCCAAAGGGGATTTAGAAAAAGCCGTGGAAATTTTAAGGAAAAAAGGCGCCAAGATCGCCAATAAAAGAGCAGAGAAAGAAGCAAGTGAGGGGATAGTTTATGCTTATATACACGCGAATAATAAAATCGGTGCGTTAGTAGAATTAAATTGCGAAACAGATTTTGTGGCGAAAAATGAGGAATTTAGAAAATTAGCCCATGATTTGGCAATGCAAATAGCAGCCCAGAGTCCGCTTTACATTGCACCAGAAGATGTACCAGCAGAAGTTTTAAATAAAGAAAAAGAACTTTATAAGGACCAGCTTTTGGCTGAAGGCAAGCCGGAAAAAATGCTGGCTAAAATTATTGAGGGTAAAATTGCTAAATGGCAAGAAGAAGTTTGCCTGCTTAAACAAGCTTTTATTAAAAATGAAGATATAACCATTGAAGATTTGATTAATGAAAAAATTGCCAGCTTAGGCGAGAAAATACAAGTGGGCGGTTTTTGCCGAAAGCAGATATAATAAGTTGGAAAGTTTATAAAGTTTTTAAAGTCAAAGGGCTTGAGACATCATGTAAATAATTTTAAAAACTTTTTCCGCCACTGGCGGATCCGCCTTTGGCGGAAACTTTATAACTTTTTACTCATTATGAAATTAGCAAAAATACAATTTAATCCCTGGGATATCTATTATCAATATTTGGTTGAAGATCCGGAAATTAAAATTAATGACTATGTCATCGCTGAAACCGAGACCAATTTGGAAATCGGCAAAGTTATTGAATTGGCAGAAATTGAGCAAAAAAAAATAGAGGAAATTAATAAGGAAAAGCCATTAAAAATTGTAATCAGAAAGGCCTCTTTGAAAGATTTGGAGGTTGTGGAAAACCAAGAAAAAAACAAGGATGAGGTGCTGGCAATTTGCAAAAAGCTGATAACCAAAAATCAGCTGCCCCTAAAATTAATTGACGCGGCTTTTTCTTTTGATGATAAAAAAATAACTTTTGCTTTTATTGCCGATGGCAGAATTGATTTTCGTCAATTGGTCAAGGATTTAACCAGGCAATTTCAGAAAAATATCAGATTACAGCAGCTGGGCGTCAGGGACGAAGCCAAAATTGACGGTGATATTGGCGCTTGCGGCATTGTGCAGTGCTGCAAAACCTTTTTGCATACTTTGGGCAATGTAAGCGCTGAACAAGCTCAATTGCAGCAGGTTTCACATCGCGGAGCTGAACGTTTATCAGGGATTTGCGGGCGATTAAAGTGCTGCCTACGCTATGAAAATGATCTTTATAATGATTTGGCTAAAAATTTTCCAGCCATCGGCCGCCTGGTCAAAACACCGCGTGGCAAAGGGGAAGTTATTGATTGGCATATTCTAAAGCAGATGGTCAGGGTAAAATTAAGCGAAGAAGATACAATTATTGAGGTGCCGATTGATAAGGTCAGTTAAAAGCAATTATCTAATGAAATAATAAGGTTCTCTTGATAATTTCAGGAGGCCTTTTATTTTTATTTGTTTTTTAGTAAAATAAAGGTATAAGGATTAATTTAAAAATTATGACAAACAATGTCCCCAAAGTCCCAAAAAGTAATATGAATGGTCAAAAAATAAGTGTTAGGCCACAGAGCCAAAAATCAGTAATGATATTAAAGCTAATAATTCTAGCTGCAATTTTATTAATTCCTTTAACATTTATAATTTTTGATCTGATTCACAGTTTTTCCATTTTAAAAAAACCATTGCCCAAACAGACGAGTTCTTTACAAAATCTAAACCAGACAGGTGGCATTGGCAATGAATTTAATTTCCAAACAACTTTGCCCACTAGCGGCAAAAGCGATCTTTCTAATGTTTCCAAGGATAAAATTGATACCTTGTTTAAAAATCTAAAAAAATAATTTTAAGAATTAAATTTAAAACTATGAATAAAATAGTTGCAATCAATGGTTTTGGCCGGATTGGCCGTCAAGTATATAAAGCGGCCATTGATCTTAAATCCAAATTCAAAGTCGTGGCTGTCAATGATTTAACAGATCCGCCAACTCTGGCTTATCTTTTAAAATACGATTCTGTATATGGACAATGGAAGGGACACGAGGTAAAGGCCACTAAGGACTCAATAATTGTAGACGGCCAAAAAATCAGGGTTTTTGCGGAAAAAGACCCGAGCAAGTTGCCTTGGAAAAAGTTAAAAATAGATGTGGTCATAGAATCTACGGGTTTTTTTACTGAGAAAGAAGGGGCCAGCTTACATTTAAAGGCAGGCGCCAAGGCAGTGGTAATTTCCGCGCCGACCAAATCTGAGGATATTAATACTTTTGTCATTGGCGCTAATGAGAAAAAATTAAAAAAGGGCGAACAAATTATTTCTAATGCTTCCTGCACAACCAATTGCACTTCACCGGTGATGAGTGTTTTAATGAACCGTTTTGGCATTAAAAAAGCTATGTTAACAACTGTGCACGCTTTTACTGCCACTCAAAAATTAGTTGATACTGCCGATGCCAAAGATCCGAGAAGGGGCAGGGCAGCTTCTGTGAATATTGTGCCTTCCACAACAGGCGCAGCTAATGCTGTTATCCAAACCTTGCCAGAACTTAAAAATAAATTTGACGGTCTTTCCATCAGGGTACCGGTTATTACCGGATCATTAATTGATGTGACAGCTCTTTTAAAGAAAAAGGTTACTGTCAAGCAGGTTAATAATGCTTTTATTAGCGCATCAAAAAATCCATTATATAAAGGCGTGATTGGCGTTACCAAAGATCCCATTGTTTCAACTGATATAATTGGTACTACTTTATCAGCCATTGTTGATTTAGGGACAACCAAAGTGGTTGATGGGGATTTGGTCAAGGTTTTGGCCTGGTATGATAATGAATATGGCTATTCCTGCCGCTTGGCAGAAATGGTGGATATGGTGAAGGTTTAATTACGAATGCCGAAAGCCGAATTCCGAATTTCTAAATTTTAATTTTATAATGAGCGCTCCATAAATTGGGGCGCTTTAGTTTAAGATTTGACATTTTAGAATTTATCTGATATGATTAGATATTCTTCAGTGAAGAATAAATTGAACTTTCAAAAAGGAGGAAAAATGAATCCGAAGAGTAAGATATTCTCTTTAATCGATGGAATTGTGTATCTTTTGTTAGTTGCAATAGTTGGGACCATAGCTTCTATTTCAATTTTAAAAATCTTAGCTCCAGAATTGCCTGGAGTTCAAGACGCCCAGAAATATTTTGAGGGCTACAAACAAAAAAATCCAGTACCTAAAAATTGTAGTGTGGAAGGGCCGATTGACACCAATGACTGGAGAGAAAAGGCAAAGGTTTACACCTATATTTATCAATGCGAAAAAGGAAAAAGTTTGGACGGCCGTTTGAAGGAATTAGAGATAAAATATCTCTTTATTGTCTGCACATCAGGCGGCTCTGGCAAAAAATTGGAGCTAATTCCAGATTTTGAGAATATGCTGCCTTATGACCGAACAAAAAAGCCTGGGAATTCAGGTGAAGCCATTATCTGCGGCTCAAAAGGGCCGATTTGAATCAAGTTAAATAAAGAAGGAAATGCCTTAAAGCATTTCCTTTTATATTTGGCTTAATTTTTGCTATAATAATTACAATATGACCAAAGCAAAGTTAAATCAGTTTGTTGATTATTTAGTTAAAAATAATCTTGTTTATGCACCTCGATACAATGTTGAGGGTTATTTGCATTTGGCTGAATTAAAAAATTCTAAAGATTTGTATTTGGGTTCAGAATTGCCCTTGGATTCCTGGAAATGGTATTTATTGCCGCCATTTCAGAAAATGTTTGATTATCAGGGGCAAAATTTTAAAGAAAGTTTGCCAAAAATAAAAAATCAAATTTTTCTGGGCGTTTCCATTCTGGATTTGCAGGCCTTAACTTTGCTTAACCAGGTTTTTGAACAAGATACTTATTATCAGGAAATTAAAAAGAAAACTATTGTGATTGGCACCAGCCATGTGCCTAAGGAAAATTTTTACAAATATTTTGCCAAATTTGAAGAAGATAAATTGGAACATTTGCAGTTTGATATATTTTTGGCAGTGCAAAAAAATGATTATAAAATTTACACTGGTTCGGAAGATGGCCAACGGTTGCTAGATAAATTCGATTATAAAAATTACCAGCATATTGAATATGCCGGGCCAATCAGGGAAGAAGGTTTGGACCCGCAAATGCTAGCGATTAAGGATGGGATGCAGAATTATCATAACCAGAAAATCTGGGATGATTTGGGTAAACGTTGCATGCAATGCGGCAAATGCACAATTGCCTGCCCGGTTTGTTTTTGCTTTAGGATTTATGACCAGTCAAATTTGGAAAAGGATTCTGGTTATAGGAGCAGATGCTGGGACACTTGTTTTTATAATGAATTTACTCAAGTGGCTGGGCCTGCTCCGGCTGCGCCTAAGCACAGATTGATGAATACTACTGCGCAAAAAATTTATTTTTGGTATGAACACCATTTTGTCAGAACGCCGACTTCTTTTTCTTTGCCAGGTTGCGTTGGTTGTGGGCGCTGTACGCGAACTTGTCCGGCTGATATTGATGTGTTTCAGACGCAGAGGGATATTTTGAAGGCCAGACAGAGAAAAAAGTAAAGTTATAGCGGACTTTAGTCCGCGGATTAATTGTGTTTTTACGGGGACTAAAGTCCCCTGTAAAGTTCAAATATGATTAACGGATATAAAATTTACAACAGTAAAATTTTAAAAGTCACACCAGAAGCGTCTGATTCCAAGACCTTTACTTTAAGTTTGCCTTATAAGGGGTTTTCGTTTGAGCCAGGCCAATATGTCATGGCTTCAATCCCTGGTTTTGGCGAGGCCATTTTTGGAGTTGCTTCAGAAATGGATAATAAAAAAAGCATTCAAATAACAGTTAGAAAAGTAGGAACTTTAACTTCAGAACTGCATAATAAGAAAAAGGGGGATTTAATAGGTATCCGCGGACCATATGGCCGTGCTTTCCCGATTGATTTGGCCAAAGAGAAAAATGTACTAATAGTGGTCGGCGGTATTGGTATTCCACCTTTGCGGCCGCTTATTCTGGATGCTCTTAAAAATTCCAAGAAATATAATAAAGTTTATATTTTTTATGGCTGTCGCGATGAAAGCTTATTAAATTATACAAAAGAATACAGCCGCTGGAAAAAAGTTTGTGATTTAAATATAACTTTGGATAATCCTACAACAAAAAAATATCGCAAAGGCGTTGTTACCGAATTATTTGATATTAAAAACATACCGGCTGATGCCTTGGCCTTTATGTGCGGTCCGCCCATAATGTCTAAATTTGTAGTTCAGAAATTACTGGAAAAGAGCTTGAAGCCGGAAAATATTTACATGTCTTTGGAGCGCCATATGGACTGCGCCCAAGGTGTGTGCCAGCATTGTGCGATAGGACCATATTATGTTTGTAAAGACGGGCCTGTGTTTTCTTATGCGGAGTTAATGAATTTTAAGAGTTGGTTAAGCCCGATTTAATTCCGAATTCTGAAAGCTGAAATCTGAATTAAGTTTTTTAATTTTTATAATACAATATGAAAAATTTAAAAACAATTTTAATTTTAATCGCTGGAACGGTTATTTTTAGCGGTTGTAATTTGGTAATTAAGCCAGTTGATAATATTAATTTGCATCAGAATTTAAATCAGATAAATCTGAATAAACCTGCTAATATTATTCAGCCCCAAAATATAAAGCCAGTAGCGGATTTGGGCAAAACAATTACCTTGGAAGATAATAATAAGACAATGAAATTTCATGTCGGTGATAGATTTACTTTTCAGGAGGTGCAACCTTTTTATAATTGTATGTCTAGTACTAGCGATAAAAAAATAGTTAGAGAAACAATAGTATCACTTTTGTCGGTAGTATATGAAGCAGAAAGTCCAGGTTCTGCAGAATTTTCTGCTGATTGTAAACCATATTGTGGGAATTTAGACGTTGGTTTGGGCCTCTCTCCACCAGTCACCTCACCAACATGTCCCAAGGTCCCCATACAATTAAAAGTTAATATTTTAGTAGAATAAAAATTTATGGAATACAAAAAATATCCGGAAAGAGTTTGGCGACATTGGATTTCTATGCCAGTAATATACTTTATGATAATTCCTTTAGTAATGTTTGATATTTGCCTGGAAATCTATCACCAAATCTGTTTCCGGCTTTATAAAATCCCTATTGTTAATCGTTCCCAGTATATAAAGATTGATCGTCATAAGTTATCATATTTAATCTGGTATGAAAAAATATATTGCGCTTATTGCGGTTATGCCAATGGTTTGGCGCATTATTTTACAGTCATTGCCGCTGAAACTGAAAAATACTGGTGCGGAATTAAGCATCAAAAAGATCCTAATTTTATTCCGCCAGAACATCATAAAGATTTTTTAGAATATGGCGATGCTAAGGGATATCGTAATTTAAAATAAAAAAAGCCGGATTTTTAGATCCAGCTTTTGCGGAAATTGAAGATTAAGCTGCTTAATGTTTAAACTCTGCGCTGTCTGTCGCCCCTTGGTCTGTGGGGAAATACTGCTATTGGCGGCAAATCATCTGTTATCTGGGGCGGGTTTTTTTTAAGCGGCTTTCCAGGATAAGTAAAATCTCTTTTTGAGGCACCACAGATGGCATTAAATTCACTATGATAGATTTTATGCCTCGGCATGAGAAAACTTTCTGGATCTTCTGTTTCAAAAGGGCTGTTACACATGAGACAAAATACTTTGATTTTTTTCTTTCCTCCTTGGTCGGTTGTTTTGGTGGAAAGATTTCCACCGTTTTCCGGGTTTTCTTTTTCTACGGCTTTGGTTGTTGGCATTTTCCCTCCTTGGTTTGTTTTTTGCCACAGTCCCTTTGTGACATTTAAATTTTATACGATTTTAAGAGTTTTTGTCAATTTTTTTAATTATGTGCTTAACTATACCTGGCAAAGTCAGAGCATTACGCGGCCAAACCGCAGTAATTGAGCAGAATAAAAATTTGCTTAATGTTAATGTTGCACTTTTGAATAATTTAAAAATCGGCGACTGGATTTTGTATACTACTGATTGGGCAGTGAAAAAAATAGATGAAGTTGAAGCTAATGAAATTTTGGAACTGCTTGAGCCGACTAAAAAGATTGACCAGAGTAAATTAGCAGAAGAATTTTTGAATCGTTTAAAAAAAGTTTCAATTGGTAATTACACAAAAGAAGATTTGCTTTACTTTTTGAGAAATGAAAATAAGCTGGAAAATGAGGCCTTGTTTTCGGAAGCTGATGCGATCAGGCGAAGCTATTTGAAAGAATTTGTCTGCATTCACGGCATTATTGAATTTTCTAATTATTGCAGAAATCATTGTTATTACTGCGGCATTCGCTGTGATAATAAAAGATTGCAGCGTTATCGGATGACTGAAAAAGAAATAATTGGAACAGCGGTTGAGTCAGTCAAAAATGAGGGTTATAAAATGCTGGTTTTGCAATCCGGGGAAGATACTTTTTATACTGCGGCTAAAATGTCCAGAATTATTGATGAAATCAAAAAGCAGGTTAAGGTTTTGATTTTTATAAGCGTGGGCGATAGGGGCTATGAATTTTACAAAAAAGTTAAGCAAGCCGGTGCTTTTGCTTCTCTTTATCGCTTTGAAACTTCAAATAAAAAATTATACAATCAAATTCACCCTGGACAAAATTTGAAAACCAGATTAGAACATTTGAAATGGATGAAAGAATTGGGCTATTTTATTGTAACGGGATTTTTAAATGGTTTGCCCGGGCAAACAAATGAAGATATTATAAATGATCTTTTATATTTGAAAGATTTTGATCCTGACATGATCACAGTCGGGCCTTTTGTGGCCACGCCAAATACTTTGTTTGCCCAAGAAATAGACGGACAAATTGAACAAACCTTAAAAATTATTTCTTTAGCCCGGCTTTTACTGAAAGAAACAAGAATTCCAGTTGTTTCGGCAATGGAAACCTTAATGCCCAATCAAGCAGCTAAACTAGGATTTTTAGCCGGAGCCAATGGCATTATGTATAATTTAACACCTACAAAATACAAATCTTTATACAAAATATACAAAAACAAGGAGAAGATTAAAGAAAATCAAATTTTAAAAAAATACGGTTTATACAGTGACGAGCAAAGCTATGAAATGATTGAAAGGGAATTGGGCGTGCAAATTTGGGATAAAAAAGAAAATCCGGTTATTGATACTGAAAAAATAACCTTGACTCTGAAAAATAAAAAAGAACCAGCGGCTAAAAGGTTAGAAGAAATTTTGACTAAGGCGAAAGAAAAGAAGGGGTTAGAATTAAATGAAGCTAGTGAGCTTTTGAATGTGGAAAATACTGAAAAGATGGAGCAAATTTTTCAGGCAGCTAATCAAGTTAAGCGGGAAATTTATGGCAATCGTTTGGTTTTGTTTGCCCCTTTATACATTTCAAGTTTTTGCGTTAATGATTGTCAGTATTGCGGTTTTCATTCCAGCAATAAGGAAACAAGAAAAAAATTAACATTGGCTGAAATAAAAAAGCAAGTGGAAATTTTGGAAGATATGGGGCAAAAAAGATTGCTTTTGGAATTTGGGGAACATCCGAACAATGATATTGATTATGTGGTTGAATCAATTAAAACAATCTATGGAGTTAAAAATAAATCAGGTTCAATTCGCAGAGTTAATGTTAATATTGCTGCCACTACAACTGCCAATTACCGCAAATTAAAAAATGCAGGCATTGGCACTTATCAATTATTTCAGGAAACTTATCATCAGCCAACTTATAAAAAATTACATAAAGGCCCTAAGGCAGATTTTGAGCGGCAAATAACAGCTTTGGATCGGGCGTTTGCAGCTGGCATTGATGATTTGGGCATTGGCGTTTTATTCGGGCTTTATGATTATAAATTTGAGGTTTTGTCAATAATTTCACATGCTAAATATTTGGAAGAAAAAAACGGGGTCGGGCCGCACACTATTTCAGTACCGCGTTTTCGGCCAGCTCGTACTGTTGATTATAAGCCCGAATACGAAGTTTCTGATCAGGATTTTTTAAAACTAATTTCTGTTTTACGACTGGCAGTACCTTATACTGGTATGATATTATCAACTAGAGAAAGTCCGGAAATTAGACGCCAGGCATTTGAAATCGGGATTTCTCAAGCGTCTGCCGGTTCCAAAACCAGTCCAGGTGGTTATGGTCAGACAGAGGATAATTTAGATCAGTTCAGTACCTTTGATGAAAGATCGCTTGATGAAGTTATTTATGATATTTGTCAGATCGGTTATTTCCCAAGTTTTTGCACGGCTTGCTATCGCTTGGGCAGGACTGGTGATAAATTTATGGAATTTGCCAAAACAGGCGCAATCCAAAATTTTTGCCAGCCTAATGCGATTTTGACATTTAAGGAATATTTATTGGATTATGCGTCAGAAAAAAGTCGTTTGGCAGGCGAAAAGGTGATTGCCAAAGAAATTGGTAAAGTTAAAAATAAGAATATCAGGAATATTTTAATTAAAAATTTAGGATTAATTGGAAAAGGGAGGAGAGATTTATATATTTAATATGACTAAATTTGAAACTAGCATTAACCCAGAAGTTGATAAAGCAAAAGTTGGTGCAGATAAATATTTAGAATTGAAATATTTAGAATTAAAGAAGAGGCACCCTAATAATCCTTTATTTAAAACAGAATTTTCAAAAGATGTTCCTAAAGATTACGTCAGTGTTTATCATGTAACACGAGAAAAGTACATTGACGATATTAGTAGACAGGGCTTTAAAAAAATTCCAAAGATTATTGTTGGTTTAAGAGGATTTGAACTTACCAATGAACTAAATTGGTTATTAAGACAGAAAAAGATTTATCAGATTTTTGATCAATACGCACCGAAAGGATTTTCCAGAAAAGCTATATATGCATCTCCTGTAAAATATGGAGAGATGAGTTTTACGATTATGAGAGGTTATCCTGATCCTATTATAGTCGAGATAAAAGTAGATCCCAAAAAAGTTTTGGTGGCTGATGCTGAAATATTTAATCAAGCTTTTCGATATTTAGAAGATGAAAGTAAAGTGGATGAAAAATTTGTAGCAGATCAGGCGAAAAAATTCTGGAGCTCTGCCCTATCATTAGAAGATTATAAATCAAAAAATAAAGATCATATTTTTGAAATACCGGAAATAATAATTCCCTTTAAGATAAACGAAAAATTTATGAAAATTGTTAAGGAATGACTATATGTCTAAAATAAAAAATAAAAAACCATCAGTTGCCATTTTTGGTTTAACCTCCTGCGAAGGCTGCCAGTTTTCTATTTTGGATTTGCATGAGAAATTTTTGGAATTAACCAAATATATTGAATTAGATGAGTTTAGATTAATCGAAGACGAGAAAGAGCGCTCGCATTATAATATTGCTTTTATTGAAGGTAATCCGGTGACCACGGAAAATTTACATATTTTGAAACGCATTAGAAAAATTTCTGATATTGTAGTTGTTTTAGGCAATTGTGCGGATTTAGGCGGTGTTTGGGAAATAAAAAATTACCATGATTACAAAAAACTTGGCTGTTATGTTTATAAATCCTGCAAAACAATTGAAAATAGGGAAGTCGTTGAGGTACCCAAGGCAATTAAAGTTGATTATGTAATTCCTGGTTGTCCGATTAATGCGCAGAATTTTTTGGATTTGGTTTACAATTTAATTAATAAAAAACCTTGGGTCCTGAAAATGAATCCGGTTTGCTGGGAATGCCAGATAAATAAAAATCCTTGTCTTTTGCAGGAAGGAAAAATTTGTTTAGGGCCAATTGCCTTAGCTGGCTGCAATGCTGTTTGTTTGAATTCGCGCCAGGAATGCTGGGCGTGTAGGGGCATTTTGGATCAGGCAGATGAGAAAATTAGGAATTTAATTAAAATTTTACAAAATTACGATTATAGTGTTGCTGATATTTTGGAGAAAATGGAATTTTTTGGGGCAAGAGACAGGATTGAAGCAGCTTTAAATGAAGCAAGAGCTGAAAAGAAGAAATAGTACTCTCTTGACAGGTATTTTTTCAGGTTATATACTGCAATAGCGAAACAAAATGCTGTAGTAATAGCGGCATACGGGAAGCATCAAGTTTCGCACCCTCCTTTTGGAGCGCTGGGCCTGTCAAAAAAGGCTCTATATGTGCCATACAATACTGCCAAATAGGCCCAGCGCCGAAAATTCAGGGAGAGTGTAATATCACTCTCCCTTTAAATTTGGCCCAGCTCTTTGCAAAGGTCTGGGTTGACAACGTCGTTCGCGAACACACGTCGCTCGCGAGCGACTGTGTGAACGACATTGTTGACAAAAAATTAGGAGTATATATAATTTGAGTGGGAAGTCTTTTCTCACCGATTTCCCTCCTCTTAGCGCTGGGCCGTGCAAAAATTCCTCAAATCATTAGAGGGCAACAAATTTAAGCGGCCCAGCGCCGAATATCCAGGGAGAGTGTAATATCACTCTCCCTTTTAAATTGGTAAAAAATAAACCCGCTGAAATAGGTAACAGCGGGTCTTAATTTAATCGTTTACTTTTCATTAGAATTTTTCTCTTCGTCTTTGGACAGTTTTTTTAATTCAGAAGGGTAAAAAATGTGGCAGTGGTCATTATAAGCGGATAGTTTTGTATAGTGGTTCCAGCCGCAGCCACAATCACCATTGGGATCAATTGGCCAGTTACAACCCAGGCAACGGCCATTTTTTTGGCCAGGATATTTTTCACCTTCCTTAGGATAGCGGAAAGGCATTTTTACCTCCTTGGCATTTTTGTGCCATTGCTTATTATTTTGTGTTTACTTTGTGTTATCTTTAGCGATTAGCAATGTCTAGAAGGCGTACCCATGCGACTGTAATAAGGTAAACTAAAGGCATTAGGTATATTTCCTTTTGGCGGTTGTAATTTGCGTCTTTTGGTTTTGTTTGTGTTCTTTTCCTTAACTGCTTTCTTTTTTTGTTTCATTTTTAGTTCCTTTCTTTTCGGATTTTTAAAAGACTAATTAAGCTTATAGCTAATATTAATTTTTGTAAAGTTAGAAAGAAAAAAGGCGAGATTGCTCTCGCCTTTTTTGAAACTTTATTTTATTTAGGAATTTGTCCTAGCGGCAGACGGCTTTCATTGGGCCAACCAACTCCCACATGTTGTTTTATTCGGAGTGGGTAGATTTTTCTTTTGGTTTTATCTGTTGAGGGTGCATTCTTAAATTTTTGCAAAGCTTTAAGCAGCTTAGAAATTTGGCCAATCGGCCGATTGCCATGCAAGGCGGTCAAAATTGCCTTGGCAAGAAGATCGTCAAGATGTCCTACTCTTAGCATCCTATAATACAAATATTCATTATCTTTGCTATTTTGCTGCTCACTTGCGATGGGCTTGACAGATGATGGCTTAATGAATTCTCTTAAAGCCATGATCAGTTTTTCAATTTGTTCAACAGAGCGGTTGTTTGCCAAAATAATTGCTTGAGAAGCCAAATCAATTATATTGTGGCATTCCTGGGGGATGGTTTTAGCATCCATGATTTTTCCTCCTGTTTGATTTTTTCCCGGTTTTAGCGGGTAAGTTCAAAGAACTTTGCTTAAATATATTAAAATTTTTATGATTTGTCAATTTTTGCTATAATAAAAACAGTTTAACAATTTAACATTTAACAGTTTAATTCTATGACTGAATTTTTATCCTTTGATTTAAATCAAGCTTACAATGAAATCAAAGAACGCGCTGAAGCAGCGCCAGTGACTGACAAAGAGGCCTGGGATAGTATGGTTGATGATTATATTACTGAAAAGCAGCAAGTTGGTGAATTGGATTTGGACGAGGATAGCCAGGGTATGATTGAAGACCTGAAAGCCATGTGGTCAGAATATGAAAAAAATTTGAATATCAGATAACTGAAACTTTAATTTATGGCTAGGCCAATAAAAATTTTAGTTATTGTTATTGTCATTATTGTTGGCGGAATGGCTGGACTTGTGATTTATTTTTATCCGCAAGTTAGGCCGGCGATTGGTCCGCCAGTTGCTGACGTGACGAAACTTTTGGTTAATGCGAATAATAATGCGAATGTAAATTTGAAAGTTAATGCGAATGTTGCGAATACAAATGCGAATATAGCGAATACTGTTCCTGAAGTTATGACGCCGACTACACAAGGACCATTTACGATTTTGGGTAATTTTAAGATGGATGTTTTTGCCAAAGGTTTAAATACTCCAAGAGTATTACTTTTTGATGATCAGAATAATTTGCTTGTTTCAGCCATGGGTGAGGGCAAGGTGTATGCAATTAAACCAGATGGTTCAAAAGTAGTTTTAGCTTCAGGATTAAATAACCCTCATGGCATGGCGATTGATAATGGCTATTTATATATTGCTGAAACAAACAAAGTCAGTCGCTACACTTATGATTCAGCTAATTTAAAATTAGGCACAAAAGAATTTTTATTTAATTTGCCCAATGATGGGGAACATACCACGCGCACTTTGCAATTTGGCCCCAACGGATTTTTATATGTGGCAGTTGGTTCGTCCTGCAATGTATGCCATGAAAGTGATGAAAGACGGGCCGCGATTTTAAAATATGATCCGACTAATCGGTCTTATGAAATCTTTGCGCATGGTTTGCGAAACACTGTTTTTTTTATTTTAAATCCTCGAACTAAACAATTCTGGGGCAATGACATGGGTCGCGATTATTTAGGCGATAAATTGCCGCCAGATGATTTAAATATCTTAAGCGCTGGTAAAAATTATGGCTGGCCAATTTGTTATGGCAATAAAATAAATGATCGCAATTTTGATAAAAATATTTATGTCAGGGATCCATGTCAAGATACTGTGGCTCCGATTTATGAATATGGCGCGCATAATGCACCACTGGGTTTAACTTTTATTGACTCAAAAATGTTCCCAGCTAGTTGGCAAGGGGATTTGCTGGTTTCCTTGCACGGTTCCTGGAATAGTTCAGTACCGGTTGGCTATAAAGTGTTGCATTTGAAAATTGATGGGAATAAGGTTGTTAGTTCTGAGGATTTTATAACAGGATTTTTAGTTAATGGGGGAGCAATTGGCAGGCCAGTTGATTTGGTTTTTGGGAAAGATGGGGCTTTGTATTTGTCTGATGATAAGGCGGGGGTGATATATAAAATATATAAATAGAATTCCGAAATCTGAATTATGAAATTTGGTAGGGCGAAAACGCCCTTAATAATAAACCTCTAAAGAGGTAATTCCGGTACGGGAGTTAAGGTTTTAGCCTTTTATTGGACAGGGCGTTTTCGCCCAGCCCTTGACATTTTCATAAAAATGAACTAAGCTAAGATATCAAGAGTTCTTTGAAAGTTTAGTTCAGGTGAATTCTAAAAGTTATAATCCTTAAGTACAGGAGGAATTAAAATGAAATCGAGAAACGATTATAGCTATAAAAAAGAGGCAGAGGTTATTACTGTTCCTCATGGCTGGAAAATAATTAAAGCCCCCAATATTATTGAAACTACAGGACTTGGACCATGTGTGGGAATTATTATTTATGATCCCGAAACAAAACAAGCCATGGTAGGACACTTTGCGGACCCTATGGTAGAAAGATTAAATAAGATGATAGATACCGCACTTAAAGTTTTTCATAACAAAGAGGTATTAAAAATATACATTGGCGGATAAGCCGCCATCAAAGATGATGCCCCTCACTTTACTGAAACTAAAGCAATAAGGGCATTCGTTAAAAAAACATTAGAAGATTACGGGTTTCGAGACACGCAGGTTACAACCCGATGGCAAAAATTTTTTCAAACTACAATTTTGCGCATTGATACCTCAACCGGAATTGTTGAATATGACACAACGGATTATGGTGAATAATTGATTGTTACGCTTGTAAATAAACAAATACTGACATAGTCAGCGAGTAAATTCGCTGGCTTTTTTTATTCCTTAAAATTTAGTATAATTAAGTTAATAATTACCGTCATGCTTCGACAAGCTCAGCATGACAAAATGAATATGGCATTAAAAACCATTAAAATTAACCACATTGCCAAAATGGAAGGGCACACTGGATTTGTGGCGTCTATTTTGGAAGGGGATGTGAAAAAGGCAAAGTTGGAAACTTTAGAAGGCGCGCGTTTGATTGAGGGCATACTTTTGGGTAGGGATTATTTTGAAGTGCCAATGATTACTGCCAGAATCTGCGGCATTTGTCCGATTGTGCATTTTCTTTCTTCCACGCACGCGATTGAAGATGCGTTTAAGATTAAAGTTTCCAGCCAGACCATTGCTTTGCGCAAAGTCATGGAGCTTTTGCAAATAATCCATTCCCATGCCTTGCACATGTTTTTCCTGTCTTTGCCTGATTTTTTTGGCATTGAAAATGATTTGAATTTTATAAAAAAATATCCCCAAGAAACCCAGGCGACTTTGCGCGTGCGCCAGTTTGCTATTGATCTGGTTGAACTTATTGGCGGCAGGATTGTTCATCCATTAACAATTGAAGTCGGCGGTTTTAAAAAACTGCCTTCAAGCCAGGAAGTAAATAAATTATTAAAAAATTATAATTCAGTTTTAGCAGATGCGATTTTTATAGCTGAATTTGCCCGCAAAATAAAATATCCCAAATTCAGCCGGGAAACAGAATTTATCGCGCTTGATGATAAGAAAGAATATGAAATTTTATGGGGCGATATTATAACCAGCAAAGGCAAAAAATATACAGTCAAAGAATTCCAGCACAAGATTAAGGAATTTCATCAGCCATTTGAAAAAGTTAAAAGAGTTAATCTGGATAAACAGCCGTATTTTACCGGCGCTTTGGCGCGCATTAATTTGCATCATGACAAATTAAATCCCCAGGCCAAAAAACTTTGGCTGGAAGCAAAGCAAAAATTGCCATGTTATAATTCTTTTTATAATGTTTATAGCCAAGCAGTTGAGGTTGTCCATTGTTTGGAAGAAATTAATAAAATTTTTAAACAACTTGGAAAAATTGACCAAAAAAATATTAAAGTTAAGGTTAAACCAAAAGCAGGTGAGGGTTATGGCGCAGTTGAAGCACCACGCGGAATTTTATTGGATTATTATGAGTTTGATAAAAATGGCAAGGTCTTGGAAGCCAATGTGATTACACCCACTGCGCAATTTTTAGCCAATCTGGAAGCCGACCTGAAAGCTTATCTACCAAATGTTTATAAATTGCCTGTACATGAGCGCAGGATTAAAATTAGGGCTTTAATACGCGCCTATGATCCGTGCATCTCCTGCGCGACTCACTAAGTTAAAGTTTAAACCCTTGAATCTCCACCTAAGATTAGGGGGAGATAATAGAGGGGGTTGAACTAAGAACCTCCCCCGAACCCCTCCTTGGTAAGGAGGGGAGAGCGTGTAGGGAGAAGAGACAATTTGTAATTTTAATTTTAAAATTTCCCATGTTTCGCTTTTTTCTTAATACAACCATTGAAGACCCTCAACACATCATTATCACCGACAAAGACATTGTGAAAAAGATCATTAAGGTCTTGCGTCTGAAAGCCGGTGATTCTTTGTTTTTATTTGATAATACTGGAGAAGAATATGAAGTGGTGATAAATGAATTTAAAGATAAAAAAATTTTTTGCCGTTTAATCAGGAGAATGGAAATTGACAGAGAACTGCCAATTGAAATTGTTTTATATCAGTCATTATTAAAAAAAGATAAATTTGAATGGGTTTGCCAGAAAGTTACTGAAATAGGCATTAAAAAAATTGTGCCAATTGTCACTGAATTTTGCGTTGTTAATGAGTTAAATCAAAACAAAATTAAGCGTTATCTGAAAATAATTAAAGAAGCCACGATTCAAAGCGGGGGCAAAATTCCGCCAGTTTTAAATTCTGTAATTAAATTTGCAGAGGCAGTAAAAACCTTGAACCCCAGAGATTTGAATTTGATTTGTTATGAGCAAGAAAAAGCCAATAATTTGTTGGAAATTTTAAGAACTCATGGCAATAAAGTAATTAATATTTTTATAGGTCCGGAAGGCGGTTTTTCGCCTTTTGAAATTGATCTGGCGCAGCAGAATTCTTTGATACCTATTAGTTTGGGAAAAAGAATTTTACGCGCCGAAACTGCAGGAATTGTAGCTTGCGGAGCCATATCTCAACTATTCGTAGATTAGTAATATTACAGGGCACTTTAGTGCCCGTAATTTACGCGGACTGAAGTCCACTTTAAAATTTCCATTCATTTATGCATGATTTACACCTTGCCAACCAAATCCTAAAACTCATTTTAGATTATGCGCAGAAAAATAAACTAAAGAAAGTTACGGGCGTGGTTATTGAATTGGGTGAAATTGTGGAACATGGTTCAGAAATTGCATCAGAGAATTTGGAGTTTAATCTGAAAATGCTAGCCCAAAATACCTTGGCACAAGGTTTGAATGTTGATATTCAGAAGGTTAAAGGGGATAGTTGGGTTTTGAAGGAGATAATTGGTGAATAATCTCGAATTCCGAAAGCCGAATTACGAATTGTAAATTTTTGTATATTTGTAAAGTATTCGTAATTTCGTAGGAATTTATGCTATAATATAAACATGAAATTAAGAACTCTTAAAGAAATCAAAAATTTAAAAAACAAAATAGTTTTGGTCCGCGTTGATTATAATGTTGCCTTAAAGCATGGTAAGGTTTTGGAGCCGGAAAGAATTGAGCGCAGTTTTCCTACGATCAATTACTTACTCAAAAAGAAAGCCAGGGTAATTTTGATTTCACATCTTGGCAGTCCAGGTGGTAAGTTTGATAAAAGTTTGAGCTTAAAGCCAGTGGCAGTTTATATGGATAGCAAGGCCAAAAAGCCGGTTCATTTTGCTGATGATTGTATCGGAGATAAAGTAAGGCAAAAAGTCGCCAAGCTAAAAGCAGGGCAAATTTTGCTTTTGGAAAATTTAAGATTTTATCCGGGCGAGGAAAAAAATGACGCAAAATTTGCCCGAGAGTTGGCTGAACTGGGGGATTTTTATATTAATGAGGCCTTTTCAGTTTGCCATCGCGCCCACGCATCTGTTTCAGCGATTACAAAATTTTTGCCGGCTTATGCGGGCTTTAATTTGATTAATGAGGTTGAAAATTTGGATAAGCTTTTGTATGGGTTTAAAAAACCTGCCGTGGCCATTATTGGCGGAGTAAAAATTTCCACCAAAATCAAAGTGATTGAAAACTTTTTAAAAAAATACAATTATGTTTTAATTGGCGGGGCCTTGGCTAATAATTTTTTGGTTGCGCAGAAAATTAATATTGGCAAATCAGTTTATGAAAAAGAATTCGTGGGTTTAGCAAAAAAATTAATGAAAAAAGGTAGGAAGAAATTAATTTTGCCATTGGATGTGAGAATTTGTAATAACCTGAAAGGCAGGGGAAAGGTTTTGATCAAGAAAATTTCCGAGTTAAACAAAATTAAGTCCAGGAAATTTTATATAGTGGATATTGGCTTAAGGACAGAATTATTTTTTGCGCGCCATTTTACCCAAGCTAAGACCTTAGTTTGGAACGGGCCCATGGGCATGTTTGAAATCCCGGAATTTAGTCATGGCAGTGATTACATTGCTCAGCAGTTTGCTTCAATATCTAAAGGAACAGCTTTTGGCGTAACTGGCGGCGGTGAGACAATTACCTTATTGGATAAATTAAAAATTAAAGCCTGGCCTGATTTTGTTTCCACTGCTGGCGGAGCCATGCTGGAATTTTTGGAAGGGAAAATTTTGCCAGGCATTCGGCCTCTTATGAGGTAATTAATCCGCCTCTGCTAAAGCTACGGCGGGCAAGCAATTTAACAATCTAACAATTTAACAATTAATTTTAAAAACTATGTGTCCAAAATTTAAAGAAAACCCAATCATGTTTATTTTGTCCCTGGTCCTGATTGTTGTCTTAGGTATTGCAGTTGGCATCTGGGCCTGGAACATGTCCAAGCAGCATTATTACATTGGTAAAAATCCAGACATTCAAAGAACTATCAGTATTACTGGTGAAGGCAAGGTGACGGCGATTCCTGATATTGCACTTGTGTCACTGGGGCTTTCAACCCAAAAAGCTAAAGTAGCCGAGGCGCAAACCGAGAATTCAAAGACAATTAATTCATTAATAGATAAATTGAAGGGCTTAGGAATTGCCAAAGAGGATATTCAAACCACTGATTATTCAATTTACCCTAATTATGATTATAATAACGGCAAGCAAACCTTGACTGGTTATACTGTTTCCCAAAATGTTCAGGTTAAAATAAGGCAAACAGACAAGGTTGATGATGTTTTAAAAGTTGCCGGTGACTTGAATTTAAACCAAATTGGCGGTTTAACTTTTACCATCGATAATCCTGAAAGTTATAAACAGCAGGCCAGGATCAAAGCCCTGGAAAACGCTAAAGACAAAGCCGATGCCTTGGCCCAGGTCATGAATGTGAAATTAGGCAAAGTAATTTCATTCAGCGAAAGCGGGGGCAATGTGCCTGCGCCATATCCAATGTATGCCAAATCAGAAGCCATGGGCGTGGGCGGAGGCGTGACTGCTCCAACTGTTGAAGCTGGTAGTCAGGATATTATAATTGATGCCACGATAAGTTATGAACTAGATTAGTTCGAGTAAAAGATCGCTATTTGCAGAAAATTTAAAATTAAAAATGCAAAATGTAAAAATGCAATTGAAAATTAAAAATTTTTGATTTTGAACTGTAATTTTTAAATTTTAACTTTAAACTTTTAATTTGAGCTTATGTTAAATTCCAGAAAAATTAAAAAAATTCACGCTTTGGAAATTTTGGATTCACGCGGCAATCCCACGCTTGAAGTTAAAGTTTTATTGAAAAACGGGATAATCGGCCAAGCCAGCGTGCCATCAGGCGCCTCAACCGGCAGCCATGAGGCCTGGGAATTGCGCGATAATAATAAAAAGCGCTATGAAGGCAAGGGCGTTTTAAAGGCAGTTAAAAATGTTAATACGGCCATTGATTATTTATTAAAAGGACTGGACGTGACTGAACAGCAGGATATTGATAAATTAATGATCAAGCTGGATGACACGCCGAATAAAAAAGATCTGGGCGCCAATGCGATTTTAGGTGTGTCTTTAGCTTGCGCTCAGGCCGGTGCTTTGGCCGTAGGCAAACCATTATATTCTTATCTGCGTGATGTTTATAACATTCATTATAAAAATTTTCGTTTGCCAATTCCCATGATGAATGTTTTTAATGGCGGCAAACATGCTGATACAAATCTGGATTTGCAAGAATTTATGATCGTGCCTGTTGGACCAATTAAATTCAAAGAAAAAGTGCGAGCTGGTTCAGAAATATTCCATGCTTTAGGGGAAGTTTTATGGGATCAAGGTTATGATACTGATGTGGGCAATGAAGGCGGTTATGCTCCGGATATAGGCAAGACAGTTGATGCTATAAATTTTATTTTGCAAGCAATTAAAAAAGCCGGTTATAAAGTAAAAAGAGATCAAATCGGTTTGGCAATTGATGTTGCTGCTTCTGAACTCTATAATTCTAAAAAGAAAAAGTATATATTGACAACTGATCATAAAAGTTTATCTGCTCGTCAATTGATTAATTTGTACAAACTTTGGGTAAAAAAATATCCGATAATTTCAATTGAGGATGGTTTGGCTCAGGATGCCTGGACTGACTGGCGCACTCTAACAAGTCAATTGGGAGAAAAGATTATGTTAGTTGGTGATGATTTATTTGTGACAAATACTGATCGTTTAAGAAAGGGAATTGAGCAAAAAGTTGCCAATGCAATATTAATCAAGCCAAACCAAATTGGCACCTTGACTGAAACAATTGCCGCTATTTATCTGGCCAAAATGAGTAATTATAAAGTGATTATTTCCCACCGCAGCGGCGAGACCTGTGATTCATTTATCTCTGATCTGGCAGTGGCTGTTAATGCTGAATTTATTAAAGCCGGATCATTAAGCCGCGGTGAAAGATTAGCAAAATATAATCGCTTATTGGAAATTGAAGAAGAATTGAAATAAAAATCTAATCATATATAAAAAAATAAGGGCCCGTTTTTAATGAGCCCTTTTCGATTTATTCGTGAATTCTTAGATGTCCTTCATCATCTTTCCAGAGTTCGAATCTGAGTCTTCTAGAGTCTATTTCGTCGGCTGATATTTCGTTGCCAAAAACATGGTCTATTAATTCCGCGGTCATTTCGGGTTCATTTTGAAAATAAGCGTGAGCCCTTTCGTGATTCAGAGTTTTAAGGTCAGCTTCAAAATTTTGTGTTAGGGACATGTAGATGATTTTTTGACCTTGAAATTCTTGGGTGCATCCCACATCCTTCTTATTACCGCAGATTTTTTCTCCATCCCATTGGTTTTGGTCAATGAAATAGATGATTGTGTCGGTCCTGCTCCCGACTTCAAAATGTAGGTTGTTGAAGTATTGGCAGTCAGATCTGTTCAATATTTGAGCGATGTACTCATCCCTTTCCCAGTTAGGTCCTTCGTTGTCTTTGACCACGGATCTGATTTTAAATTCTGTTTTTACCATTGCTTCGACTGGGTTGACTATTTTTGAATTTTTGTTTATATAACCTTTCCCTTTGTCGACTATCCAGTTGAATGTTGCCCAGACCCCTAGACATAGGAACCACGCGACGACGGATGCTAACAAGATATTTTTTATCAATTCTTTCCGATCTAACTTTCCAAAGTATTTATCGATTTCTTCATCGGTCCAGTCGGGATTTGCTCCCGCTTCAATAATAAGCTTGGTGATTGCTGGATTTCTCATGAACCAATCCTCCTTTTGGATTTTAATTTTTTCACCCTTTAAATAAGGGATTTTTTAAAATTACAAGATATTATAGTATAGCATATTTTAATAAAAAAGTCAAGCATTGAGGATTTTTTTACTTGTATTTATAGTATTTTTAAGGTAAAATTATAATATATGAAACAAGACAAAAAAGTTAATTTTTTGCCTATTGTTATGGTTATTTTGGATGGCTGGGGCATTGCGCCAGCTTCCAATGCCAATCCTATTTCCATGGTGAAGAAGCCCAATTGGGATTTTTTTAATAGAAAATTTCCCAATACTGAATTAATCGCTTCTGGCTCAAAAGTTGGCTTGCCCAAAAATCAGGATGGCAATTCAGAAGCAGGTCACATGAATATTGGCGCGGGCAGGATTGTTAAGCAGGAAGCAGTGATAATCAGCGAGGCCATTAAAAACGGCACTTTTTTCAGAAACCCGGCTTTATTGGATGCTGTTAACTGGGCCAAGAAAAATAAATCAAATTTGCATCTGATTGGCTTATTGTCAAATGGCGAAAGCGCTCATTCTGATCCCGAGCATTTATACGCGCTTTTGGAATTTTTAAAAAAAGAAAAATTTGAACGCGTTTATCTGCATCTTTTTACTGACGGCCGAGATTCATCGCCTCATGCTGTTTCGCGTCTGGTTAGCAAATTAATAAACAATTTTAAAAATCATGAAACCATTTCCACGATCATGGGTCGCTTTTATGCCATGGACCGCATTAAAAAATGGTCTCGAACTGAAATGGCTTATAATGCCATGGTTTTAGGCATTGGCCTGGCTTCTGATAATCCTTATAAAGCAGTGAGCGAAGCATATAATCGAGGCGAGACCGATGAGTTTATTTCGCCCATGATAATTTTAAATCCGCAAAAAAAACCCAAGTTTATAAATGATAATGACGCAGTAATATTTTTTAATTTAAGGTCTGATCGCGCCAGGCAAATGGCTAAGCCCTTTGTGCAAAAACATTTTGAAAAAGATAATCCGGGAGCATTTAAAAGAAAAAAGATTTTGAAAAATCTTAAATTCATTGCTTTGACTGATTTTGGTCCGGATCTGGACAGCATTTCTACTGCTTTCCCTAGCATAATTCTGAAAAATACGTTGCCTTTTGTTTTAAAAAAATATCGCCAGTTATATTTGGCTGAAAGGGAAAAATACGCGCACGTCACTTATTTTTTTAACGGTGGCCATGGCCAGCCAGTCAATGGTGAAAAGTGGCTGGTGATTCCGTCGCTCGGCACGGATTATGAAAAGCATCCGCAAATGTCAATCCACCCTTTAACCAGTATTATTTTAAAAAATTTAAAAAATAACCAATTTGATTTTATCACCGTGAATTTTGCCAATGCTGACATGATCGGACATACGGGCAATTTTAAAGCAGCGCTTAAAGTTATAAAAATTATTGACAGCTGTTTAGGTAAAATTTATACAGCTGTGGCCAAGGCAAATGGCACTTTGCTTATTACTGCTGACCATGGCAATATTGAGGAAATGATTAATGTAAAAACTAACGAACAGGATACTGAACACAGCACCAATCCCGTACCGTTTATGATGATTAATAATGAATTTATAAAAAATAAATTAAAACTCAGGAAAAATGGCAGCTTAGGCGATATTGCGCCGACAATTTTAGATTTATTAAAAGTTAAAAAACCCAAAGAAATGACAGGAGATACTTTAATAAGTTGATTTGTAAAAAAATTTTAATTTATGATTAAAATAAAAAATCGACCCGTAACTTTGATTATTTTGGACGGCTGGGGAGTGGCGCCAGCAGCGCCGGGCAATGCTATTACCCAGGCCAAACTGCCAAATTTTAATAAATATGTTTCCACATATCCGGCTTTGACTTTGACTGCTTCTGGCGATGCAGTTGGTTTGTCCTGGGGTGAAATGGGCAATTCAGAAGTCGGGCACATGAATCTTGGCTCTGGCTTAATTTTTTATCAGAATTTACCCAGGATCAGTAAGACAATAACTGACGGCACATTTTTTCAAAATGAGGCCTTTTTAAAGGCGATTAATCATGCTAAAAAGCATAAATCAAAACTGCACCTTATGGGTTTGGTTTCCAGCGGCGGCGTGCATTCACATATTGAGCATTTGGAAGCGCTTTTGGACTTGGCTAAAAAAGAACAGGTGAAAAATGTCTATGTGCATGCTTTTTTAGACGGCCGTGATACAATTTATAATTCTGGCAAGGGTTTTATCCAGGAGTTGATTAATAAAATTAAAGAATTAAAAAGCCCGGCCAAAATCGCGACTTTAGCCGGCCGCTTTTATGCCATGGATCGTGATAATCACTGGGAAAGAACGCAAAAAGCGTTTGAGGCCATGACTAAAGGTCAAAGCGATAAAAAATATGCTGATCCTATTCGGGCGATTGAGGACTCTTATGCTAATAATACTTTTGATGAAGAATTTATGCCCACGGTCATTGTGGAAAAAAATAAGCCAGTTGCCTTGATTGAAGATAAAGACGCAATTATTTTTTTTAATTTTAGAGCAGACCGCACCAGGCAATTGACCCAGGCCTTTATTTTACCGGGCTTTTCCAAATTTGAACGGCCTTCCGATTTTAAAAATTTATTTTTTTCAGCCATGACTTTATACGATAAAGATCTGCCCTTGGATGCCGTGGCTTTTTTGCCCATTGAAATAACCAATCCTTTAGCCAAAGTAATTAGCGATGTTGGACTCAAACAATTGCACGTGTCTGAGACAGAAAAATATGCTCATGTGACTTTCTTTTTTAATGGCGGCAGGGAAGAGCCATATCCCAATGAAGATAGAATTGTCATTCCGTCTCCGCGCGTGGCTTCTTATGCCCAAAAGCCGGAAATGTCATCGCCCAAGGTTACAGACGAAGTACTGAAAGCCATTGAGTCAAAACAATATGATTTCATTGTGGTTAATTTTGCCAATGCAGATATGGTCGCGCATACTGGTGATTTAAAAGCCACGATCAAGGCCTGCGAATCCATTGACAAAGCGCTGGGGAAAATAGTCACTCTAAGTTTAAATAAAAACGGCGTGGTTTTAATTACCGCTGATCATGGCAATGCTGAAGAATTGCAAAATATTAAGACAGGTGAAATTGATAAGGAACACAGTACAAACTCAGTGCCTTTTATTGTCATTGGCAATCAATGGGAAGGCAAAAATGTGGGCTTGCCAGACGCGGTGGGCGGCGATTTAAGCTTGTTAACGCCAGCTGGCGTGCTTTCTGATGTAGCGCCGACTATTTTAAAGATTATGGGAATTAAAAAGCCAAAAGAGATGACTGGGACTTCCTTGATTTAATTCCGAATGCCGAATTCCGAAATTCGGCTTTCGGCGTTCATAATTTAGAATTAATATGCCTGAATTACCCGAAGTTGAAACAATCAAAAGAGGTTTAGAGAGAAGCATTGTTAATAAAACAATTGCTGATTTTGATTGTGATTGGAAAAAAATGATCAATTTTCCCTTGAAAGATTTTAAGTTAAAGCTTAAAGGTTTAAAAATTGAGGGGGTTAGGCGGCGCGCCAAGATGATTGTTTTGGATTTGTCTAAGGGCTGGAATATTTTAATTCATCTTAAATTAACCGGACAATTGGTTTATGGTAGCAAGATTAAATGTCTGGTTGGTGGACATCCGATTAAAGAGGGCTTTGAATGTTTGCCCAATAAATTTACCCATGCGACTTTTACTTTCACTGATAAAAGCCATTTATATTTTAATGATATCCGTAAATTCGGCTGGCTACGTCTTTATAATGACGCTGGCCTTCAAAAAGAAATTGAGAAAATGAAATTAGGAGTTGAGCCGCTGGCCAAAGAGTTTACTTTAGATCTTTTAAAAGAGAAAATGAAAAAGAGGCCCAATAATAAGATCAAGCAGTTTTTAATGGACCAGACAATTGTTGCTGGTTTAGGAAATATTTACAGTGATGAAGTTGATTTTTATGCGCGCGTGAGGCCGACCAGGCAAATGAAAACTTTGAATGAAAAGGAAATTGGTTTAATTTATAAAGGAATTAAAAAGATTTTGAGCGATTCTATTAAAGCCCAGGGTACGACTTTTAGCAATTACCGCAATGCCAACGGGGAAGCAGGCGCTTATTCAAGGCAATTGAAAGTTTATGGCCGCTATGGCGAGAAATGCAAAGTTTGCGGAACAATAATTCAAAGAATGACAATTGGGGGAAGGACTTCGTCTTATTGCCCGAAAGATCAAAAATGATTTTATGGTCTACAATGACAATTTTACATGTAAAGTTTTGACAATAAAAAAAAGACCGGCTGGTTACCGTGCAAATTGTAGGGGAATGATGTAATTGCTGTAATACAGTTGTAAGATAATAGTAATACAATTGTTTTACAACTGTCTTACCACTGTTTTACTATCATCTATATCAATAGGGCAATTACAATTCCCAAAATTATCCCAGCCAGGGCCTGCAAATAGGTATGCCCCAGTCGTTCTTCCAGAAAAGGATATTTGTCTTCTTTATAATCCGGCAAATCCTTAACCAGCATATTTAAAACTTGGCCATGCTTGCCAAGCATTTGGCGCAAGCCAACTGCATCGCGAATAATTAAAAATGCCAAAACCAGGGCAATGGCAAAATAAATTGAAGCAAATCCGGTTTGCAGCCCGACTTTGGTAGCCAAAGCAGTTACCATGGCTGAATGTGAAGAAGGAAACCCGCCATAGGAATTAAAGTTTTTCCAGGAAAATTCGCCTTTGAAGGAATCAAGGATAACTTTAATTAATTGGGCGATTATCAGGGCAATGAATGGACTTAGAATAATGGTATAGGACATATTTAAAATTTATCCGCCGGAGGCGGATCCGCCTTTGGCGGAGAATTAGAATATAATAATTATAGCAAAATTTTAATAAAATATGAAGAAAATTTTTTTACTAATTGTAATAATCGCCTTTATAACCGGCCTGGGCTGGATTTTTAAAATTGTTTTTATTAGTCAGACGGGCAAGAATGAGATTAAAAATTTTACCATTAATCAGGGCGAGGGTGTTCATCAGATCAGTCATGATTTAAAAAGTCAGGGCTTAATTGACAGTTCCTATGTTTTTGAGACCTATTTATGGCTAATAAAAGGCAGTAATAAAATTCTGGCCGGTGAACATAAAATTAATGATTCCTGGAGCGTCAGACGCTTAGTTGGGGCTTTAATCTCTGGTTCAGATTTGGAAAACGAAAGAACAATTACAATTCTGGAAGGTTGGAATCTACGGGATATTGTAAATTATTTTGTTAAAGAGGGAATAATAAAAGAAAGCGATGAATTATATGGGTTGGTTGGCTATCCCGGAGTTAATTATACTGGAAATTTTACCTTGCCCAATCCTAAAGATTTTTCTAGCGACTATGACTTTTTAAAGGACAAGCCGAAGAATTTAAGTTTGGAAGGATATTTATTTCCTGATACTTATCGCATTTTTAAAAATTCTTCGCTTGAGGATATTATAAAAAAAATGCTGGATAATTATGGGCAAAAAGTTGTGCCTAAAATGAACCAAGGGAATGAGAATTTAAAGCCAAATGACATTTTAACTCTAGCTTCAATTATTGAAAAAGAAGCCAATAATTCTGCGGATAAAAGGCGAGTGGCCGGGGTTTATTATAATCGTTTAAATCTGGGCATGGCTTTGCAGGCAGATCCGACCGTGAATTATGTCACTGACAAAATTACTGACCGGCCGAGTAAGGCAGACATTGAGACAGACAGTTTATATAATACTTACAAATATCCTAGCCTGCCGCCCGGTCCGATTTGCAATCCCGGGCTGGATTCAATTTTGGCCGCACTTTATCCGGAAAAAAATGATTATTATTATTTTTTAAACACGCCTGACGGCCAGCTGATCTTTGCCAAAACAATGGCCGAGCATCAGCGCAATCGGGCAAAATATTTTACTAACTAATTGAGTATAAAGTTATGAAAATTAAAAAATTTGAGGATACTAATAAAATCTTTATAAACTTTCTACTTTATACTTAATACTAAAAATTTATGCTTGACAAAAAATTCTTCGCCAAATTAAAAAAAGATTATAATTCCTATGATATTAATCGCCGGATTATAATTAAGCACAGCAATGACATTATAAAATTAGCAAAACAATCAATCTTTGCATTGCATAGAGACAATGTCCCTGAGGCAGAAAAGAATTTAAAGGACGCCGAGGAATTAATTAAATATTTGGATTCCAAGATTAAAAAAGAAAAAGGATTGGAATTTGAAGGCGCTTATTTAGCAGCCATGGAAGAATATTGTGAGGCAAAATTGCTTTACCAGTTTTTAAAAACAGGCAAAGTCGGTTCTCTACCCGGGATTAAGCTTGATGAAAATACTTATTTAGGCGGCTTGAGTGATTTTACGGGTGAATTAGTCAGGCGGGCTGTTTTTTTAGCCACTCGAAGAAGATATAAGGAAGTTGAAATCTGTGAAAAGGCAATTGAAAATGTGGTGCATGAATTGATTCAATTTAATTTGATTGGTCCGCTTAGACCAAAGTTTGACCAGGCCAAAAATAATTTGCGCAAGATTGAGGAGATAATGTATGACTTGGAGATAAAAAAACGACATTAATTTATTTAAGAAAATAGAAAAAGACCTTTCCGATTTTATTCAGAAAGGTCTTTATATTTTTATCCCTTGAGTATAATTTCCTCCAAGGAGGAACAATTTGTTTGCAGAGTGCTGATGATGTGTCCTATTTTAGTTTTGATGCTAGCAGCACTTTCATTGTGTTTTTCTTTTGTTGCAATTTGCCATAGGTCGGTTTCTTTTTTACTCCGATTGTTGGCATAGTAATCCTTTAAACGAGTCAGGATATAATTTGTGATTTTCAGACCTTCAATGCCTTTTTGATCGCGGCTGTGGATTATTGCTTTGCGGATTGCATCAGCAATTTTTTGTCTATAGGCGTCCTCAGGTACATTGAAAAAGGTATTTTCAAAGTAAGCTTTAATGCCCTTGAGACTAAGTATTAATACAATGTCAGACATTTCGGGTTCTGGTAAGGTTGATTGGTAGTTGAATTCTTTAAGAATCAAAGGCATAAATTGGCTGTCAGTCAGCCGTTTTTGGACAGCTTCTTTCTTTTCTTCCGCCTCTATTTCTGTCCATTCCTCTTCCATATCTTTTTGCAGTTGTTCTTTTCTTTTTTCATATTCTTCATCAATGACTTTTTCTTTTGGTTTTTCACGAATCGCTTTTAAGCGAGTTTCATATTTGTCAATGATGCTCAGTTCTTGTTCCATGCTGCGCAGGATGGGAACTTCATTTTTGATAATTTTTTTTAATTCAGAAGCAGAAATCGGCAGTCCTTTTCTTTCCAGTTCGTTGAGGAGCTTATTAACTTCTTCAATGAAAGTGTATTGGAATCTGTCGTATTGCCTTAAATTTTGGTCAAGTGTTTTAAGGAAACTACGCCGGACAATACCAATAATTTCAGTTTCTCTTTCAAACTGGTCTCGCTCATCAGTGTTGACTATCTGCATGAATGACTGTTCTCTTTGGGAGTCGGTTTCAATCCGATAAAACGTGACGAAGTTAGGGTCATTCATGATTGTATCCATGAAGACTGCATTGGCTTGGTCGCCAATTATTCTTCGGCAGATCTGGATGATATCATCACGCCTGAGTACGATTTTCTCTTTCAGGCATTTATCTCGAATTTCTTCCCAGTAGTGGTTGAACACAATGCCTGCGGCATCAAATTCTTCATCGCCGATTAAATACCAGAATTGTTCAATAATATGTTTCTGATCTGGGTCAGTTGAACCAACAAGTTTGGCTTTGAACATTTCTTCTATTTCAATGTTTTCCTCTTGGGGAGACATTTGTTCCTCCTTTCCTGTCAGTCAAAGTTCCGCACCGCGGGACAAAGGATGACTATTTGGTTGTTTAGGTACAGGGATATTTTTCCAAGTAATCATTAAAATTAGCATAAATTTAGCAGATTGTCAATATCAGTGATATTTGCTAGGATTATATTAAATTTATATGACTGAAAGAATTGAGAAAGTATTAAAAAATTTAGAGGAATTAAATAAAGCAGGCGGTCAGTGGAATATTTCCCCGGAAACCGGCCAGTTTTTGAATAAGCTTATTTTATCCAAGAAGCCCGAGGTAATTGTGGAAATTGGCGCTTCCAATGGCTACTCTACTATCTGGCTGGCAGAAGCAGCCAAAAAAGTTGGCGCTAAACTGATTACTTATGAGTTTGTGCCGGAAAAAGTGCGGGATTTGGTTTCTAATCTGCAAAAGACAGATTTGATTAAATATGTGCAAATAATTCCTGATGATGCTAATAAACGTTTAGGGGAATTAAATGAGCGGGTTGATTTGGTTTTTTTGGATGGCAGGAAAAATGAATATTTGCAGCAATTAAAATTACTAGAGCCAAAATTAAAACCAGGCGCCATTATTATTGCTGATAATGCTATTTCCCATAAGCATGTGATGGAGGATTATCTTTATTATGTTAATAATGAAAAAGCTTATCAAAGTGAGTTAAAAGATATTGGGACTGGATTGGAGATTAGTATTTATCAAGGGTAATTAACTTACTATAAAATTTTACAAAGATAAGGTTAATACCTTGTTTTTTTTCGCCTTGACGAAGGAAACATAAGCTGGTATTTTTGATAGGGGGTTACCTGGAGGAGCTCTTTTAAAATGTAAAATTTTTTCCAAAAAATAAACAAAAGTCCATTAAGGACTTTAATATTTCAGAAAGGAGGAGGGTATGATTGTTGTAGCAATTGGAAACCAGTGGGGAGACGAGGGTAAAGGCGCTCTTGTAGATAATTGGGGTAAGAAAGCGGACTATTTTGTCCGCGTCCAAGGCGGAGCCAATGCTGGCCATTCAGTTGTTGAAAAAGGGAAAAAGATTGTTCTTCATCTGATCCCCAGCGGAGTGAAATATTCTCAGGCACATTGTTTTTTAGGCAATGACATGGTTATTGATCCCAAAGCGCTGCTTACAGAAATTGAGGTATTAAGCGCTGCCGGAGCAATGAATTGCAAGTCATTAGGCATTTCGCCGCTTGCTCATTTGGTCATGCCTTATTGTCTGGAATTGGAAAAATTGCGCGAGCAAGCCAGGGGCAAAAGTGCTATTGGCACTACAGGACGCGGCATTGGCCCGACTTATGAAATGCGCGCCCGGCGCCTGGGCATCAGAGTGGGTGATTTAAGGCATTTGGAAAAAATGCCCGATTATGTCAAGACAATTTTAGCAGAAATCAATCCGGAAATTCGGCACTGGGGCGGGCAAGGTTTTACCCAAAAAGATATTTTGGGCTATCTGGAACAGTTTGCGTCTTATTTAGTGCCAATGATTCTAAAAACTCCGATTTCAGCGACGATTTGCGCTGCCAAAGCCAATGGAGAAAATGTACTGATTGAGGGAGCGCAAGGTCTAGAGCTGGACATTACTCACGGTACTTACCCGTTTGTTACTTCGTCCTCAACCATTGCGGGCGGAGCATGTTCTGGTGCGGGCATTGGGCCAACCGACATTGATAAGGTCATTGGCGTGACCAAGGCCTATTGCACGCGCGTCGGTAGCGGGCCATTTCCCACTAAAATAAATGGTGACTTGGCAGCGCTAATCCAGAAAAGAGGCAAAGAATTTGGCGCCACAACAGGCCGTCCGCGTGATGTTGGTTGGGTGGACGCTACTCAATTAGCCCATGCTACGCGAATTAACGGGCTGACTGGCCTGGTTATTACCAAGGGTGATGTTCTGCAGGGCATTGAGCCGCAGATTTGCACGCATTATGTTCATCAAGGTAAGAAAATTACCAACTTTGATGAACTAGATTGCTGCGAATTGTCTGATGCCAAGCCAGTATATGAAACCCTGGCAGGATTTACCGAAGACATTTCTGGCTGCAGAAAATTTGATGACTTGCCAAAGGGTGCGCAAGAACTTTTTTCCAAAATCCAGAAATATGCTGGCGTGCCAATCTTGGCAATCTCAGTTGGTCCGGAACGCGGCCAAACAATTATCATGGGAAATCTGTGGCAGTGAATTTTGTGCCATAGATTTAATAAGGACAGGTTAAATTACTTGTCCTTTTTTGTTTAAATTAGTAAAATTACAGTAATATGAAAATCAAGATAATATCAATCTCCAAAAACAAATTTGATTACATTTCCGCTGGTGAGCAGGATTATTTAGGCCGTTTACAAAGATATGCTGACCTTGAAATTTTGAATTTAAGAGAAGAGCCGATTACTAAAAATCGCTCTGAAGATGAAATTATGGAAATAGAAGGAGAGAGGATTTTGGCCAAGTTAGATAAAGATTATTTTACAGTAGCTTTGCATGTTATGGGCAATCAAATGTCTAGCGAAGAATTTGCTGACTTTATAGAAGAGATTCGCGATTTTAAGGGCGCCAAAATTTGTTTTGTAATTGGCGGTCCTTTAGGTTTATCAGAAAGAGTTTTAGACGAGGCAGATTTTGTTTTATCATTTTCTAAAATGACTTTTACGCACCAATTGATTCGTCTACTACTATTAGAACAAGTTTATCGGGCGTTTGAGATTTTAAAGGGGACAGAATACCACAAATAGTTTAAATATAAACTAATATATGAAGAAAAATAATGAGAATTTTTGCACTCTCTATCTGGTTAGACATGGAGAGACAGAGTGGAATAAAAACGAAATTATTCAGGGCCAATTAGATTCCCCGCTCACTAATGAGGGTTTAAGCCAAGTTAAACAAACTGCCCAAGAATTGAAGGATATTCATTTTGACGCAATTTTTTCTTCAGATTTACATCGTGCACAAAAATCCGCCGAAATAATAAAGCTAGAAAGACAATTGGCTATTCAGACTTCAAAAGCATTGAGGGAGCGAACATTTGGGCACTATGAAGGAACATCAGGCGAAAAATACAGAGAAAAATTTCAGCAGCTAATTGAAAAGGTTAAACAACTTTCTGACGAGGATCATAAAGCATTTAAATTTGACAAGGACATTGAAAGTGATGAAGAAGTCATTGGCAGGTTTATAACTCAGTTAAGAGAAATTGCCGTTGCTTATCCCAATAAAACTGCCATTGTAGTCACTCACGGCGGTTGTATTAGGACATTTTTAATGCACGTGGGATATGTTAAATATAGTGAATTGCCGGCTGGCGCACTCTTGAAAAATGCTGGCTATGTAAAAGTTCTTTGTGATGGTATTGATTTTTTTATCCAAGAGGTCAAAGGCATTAATAATCAAACTCTTAAATAAAATAAACGTATGACTAAAAAAACAATTGTCATTTCTCTTGGCGGTTCATTGATTTCGCCTTATGAAATTGATGTTGATTATTTAAAAAAATTCAAGAAGATAATTGAAAGGTTTGTTAAGCGAGGATTGAGATTTGTGATTGTGACTGGTGGAGGGAAAATTTGCCGCAAATATAATCAGGCGGCGAGGGAATTAAATAAAAAAGTTAAGTCAAGCGAGCTTGATTGGTTAGGTATTAAAGCGACTAAAGTTAATGCTGAATTAGTTAAGGTTATGTTTGGCAATCAGGCTTATTTTAAAGTAATTGATGCTCCGGAGGAAAAAATACTTGAGTTAAAGCCAATAATTATGGCTGGCGGCTGGAAACCAGGCGCTTCTTCGGACAATATGGCAGTTAATTTGGCTAAAGTTTTTAAGGCGCCTATTGTTATTAATTTAAGCAACGTGGAATATGTTTATAATAAAGATCCGAATAAATATAAAGGCGCTAAACCCTTTAAAAATCTTTCCTGGGTGCAATATAGGCGTTTAATAGGTGCAAAATGGGATCCGGGGTCTAATTGGCCATTTGATCCCATTGCCAGCAAATTAGCGCAGAAACTAAAATTAGAGGTTGTAATTTTGAACGGTCATAATTTGGATAAGTATTTAAGTAATCAGAAATTCAAGGGGACAATAATAAGATGAAACTAATATACTAATAATTTACTAATGATACTAATTTATTATGAAGAATAAAATTGATTTAATTTATCCAGAATTAAGTTATGAGATAGTAGGAGTATTATTCAGGGTGTCTAACGAATTGGGGTATGGTTATCAGGAAAAGTATTATGAAAATGCGATCAGCAAGTTATTTGATCAAAATAAAATAAGTTACAAGAGGCAAGTAAAATGCGATTTAAAATATAATAATGAAAAAATAGGTATTTATTATCTAGATTTTTTAGTTGCAGATAAGATAGTCTTGGAGATTAAAGTTGGAAAACGATTTGCTAAACAAGCATTTGATCAGATTATTGCTTATCTTAAAGCAACAAATAAAAAATTAGGAATTTTAGCTTTGTTTAATAGTCAAGGCGTTAGATTTATAAGAATTGTGAATTTGGAAAATAAATTTGAGTTAAAAGAAACAGAAATTAAATTAAGTAACTTCCGTAAATTAATTAAACTCTAGAAATTATTAGTATAATTAGTATTAAATTAGTACATTAGTATCCTTATGAAAGAAATTTACCCGCCAATGCATACTGCTGAGCATTTGCTCAACCAGACCATGATTCGCTTGTTTGGCACCAAGCGCTGTTTTAGCGCACATATTGAGAAAAAGAAATCAAAATGCGATTATCATTTTGACCGCGCTTTAAAACCCGAAGAAATTAAATTGCTGGAAGATAAAGTTAATGAAGTGATTGCCCAAGATCTGCCAGTAAAGGAAAAATTTATTAATTATGAAATCGCGACCAAACAATTTGATTTGACTCGTTTGCCGGAAAGTAAAAGCGAGGATTTAAGGATTATTGAAATAGGGGATTATGATTCAGTGCCCTGCATTGGTCCGCATGTTAAATCAACCAAAGGACTTGGGCAATTTAAAATTATTTCCAGTGATTTTAATGATGGGGTTTTGAGAATAAGGTATAAATTGGCTGAAAATAGTTAAAGATTGACATTAGTAATATTTTTTGCTAAGCTATAGAATCCATTGTAAATGGAATCGAACTTTTAAAATCAGTAAAAAAAGGAAAATAGGAGGTAAAGAATGACTCGCAGGGAAATCCTAAGAAACCTAAAAAGGTTTATCCAAAGTAAGGATTTTAAACAGCTTTGGCGTGGACAGCGCAACATTTTCATAGCTTTGTATAATTTCTTAAAAAAGGGAAATTTACTTGGCTATTTGAAGTTGCCCAGTGGCATAGGCAAAACAAATTTAGCCATCGCCCTAACCAATGCTGGCCAGTTTAAAAAAGTTTTGTTTTTGGTGCCTACTCTGACGCTGGTTGATCAGACTGACAAGCGTTATCGTAAGTTCGGAAAGGATATAATATCAATCAGTACTTTCACTGGAACAAAAAAAGAAATGGACGGTCAAATAATCATCGCTACTTACCAGTCCATGCAGAGGCTTGAAAAACTTCCCATTGATCCGTCATCATTTGATCTGGTCATTTGGGATGAAGTTCACGAAGCATTGTCAGACGCTCGCCAAAAAATTATGAGATTTTTTGGCGAAGATACAATTCATCTCGGCTTGACTGCTTCAGACAAGTTCGATGACTCAAAGGAAGTTGCTAATCTCATGCCGCTCATTGCTAAAATGGAAATTGAAGAAGCAATTAAATTGGGTCTGCTTTGCGCAGTGCAGTGCTGGATCGCCAAAACCAACATTGATATTTCCAAAATCATCCGGCGAGGTAATGATTATGACATCAAGACCCAAAAACGCTATATTGATGTCACCAGGCGCAATCAGGCGGCTGTTTATATCTACTCCAGGTTTTTAAAGGGCCAAACCGCTTTGGTTACCTGCATCAATGTTAACCATGCGATTAAGGTAGCTGAAATTTTCCAGCGCGCAGGCATTCCTAGCCAGGCTGTCTGGGGCTCAACCCAAGATAATCCTTTACCAAAAAGAGAATTAAAACAGCGTTTGGAAGATTTTAAAAACGGAAAAATCAAGGTCATGACAACGGTTGATTTGATTGGCACTGGTTTTGACAACACTCTGCTTACCGCCTTAATTAATCTGCGCATAACCAGTTCTGTGGTTAAAGCAACTCAGCGCGGTGGCCGTGTTTTACGGATTTTCAGTCAAGAAGATGAAAACCAGCAGTTTGTCCGCAAAATGATTAAAAAATCAGGTGGCAAACTGGCAACAGTAGTAGATTTTCTTGATGAGTGTCATAACCACGGCTATAGGCCAGTTCTTTTCCGTGACATCTTGCAAAAAGTAGCCATCTATCCTCCGGCCATGAAAAAATTTCAAGGCAATGGCGATGGAGATGGCTATCTTTGGCCGCCAGGCGATGATCGTGTGAGCATTAAGCTCATCACTGGCGTGACTCAAGTGGCAAAAATCACCTCCAAAATGACCACCTATGATAATCTGCCTGTAGCTGATAAGCGGGGAATAATTCTTGTCCCCGTCAACCGCTAATTGTTCTTTCTTTAAAAATTTTAGCCCGACAATAATATTTGCCGGGCTTTTTTATTGACATAATATGTTTTTATTGCTATTATCTATTATTGGACTTTGAAAATTAAAAAAGGAGGCAATCATGAATCTTAATGAATTAGTTAAAGAATATCGCCTCCTTCAGGATGATAAGGGGGAATATTACTATCTTGATGAAAATGGTGAAAAAAAAGACATCTATGTCTTGAATGCTATTTTGCAGAAAATTTTTCAAGTTAGCGAAGCTACCATTAAAAAACATGGTAAAAGAACCATTATAGGTAGAGGAACAAAAGGAAAGATTGCTAAATTATATAACTTAAATGATTTACTAATTTTGAAAAATATAAAAAAATTTAAAAAAAGTAAAAAGATTAGCGAATATCCAAAATTGCTCAAAGAATATAGTCATAAAAATACTTTGCCTCCATCAAAAATTCTTGCGGGAACTAATGAAAAACTATGGTGGAGGTGTTCAAAATGTAAATTCGAATGGCAAGCTATAGGAGCAAATCGTTTAAAAGGAAGAGGTTGTCCTTCGTGTAGTGGACACGTAGTAAGCAAAACTAATAATCTAAAAACCTTATACCCTGAATTAGCCAAAGAATATAGTAAAAAGAACAAGATTCCTCCTGACAAAATAAAACCTGGCACTAATAGAAAAATATTGTGGGAATGTTCTAAATGTGGGTATGAATGGAAGACTAGTGGGGCCAAGAGAGTAGAAGGAACAGGATGTCCTTCTTGTTCAAGAAGTATTGCCACGGGAAAGAACAATCTAACAATCACAAATCCAGAATTAATCCCAGAATACAGCAATAAAAATATTATTTTACCAACCAAACTCTTAGCTGGATCTGATAAAAAAGTCTGGTGGAAGTGTGCTAAATGCGGACACGAGTGGCAAAGCAAAGTTTATCATAGGGCAAAAGGAAGTGGTTGTCCTAAATGTCCTAAGAAAGTTACAATTATAATAAATGATTTTTTGTTTTCTTTTCCAGCCTTAGCTAAAGAATATTCAAAGCGAAATGAATTTCCCCCTAACAAACTTATTGGGGTCTCAAAAAAGGTCTGGTGGAAATGTTCTAAATGTAAGCATGAATGGCAGGCTCCTTTTACTAGCAGAAGAAGTGGAAAAGGCTGCCCTGCATGTGCTGGTAGAGTTGTTACACCTACTAATAATCTTAAGGCTACACATCCAAAACTTGCTGAAGAATATTCAACACGTAACAAAATTCCTCCTGACAAGATTATCGCGGGAACAACAAAAAAAGTCTGGTGGATATGCTCTAAATGCAATCATGAATGGCAAGCTACCGGGGCAGCTCGTAAAAGAGGAAGTGGCTGCCCTGCATGTGCTGGTAGAGTTATCACATCTACTAATAACCTTAATGCTACACATCCAAAACTTGCTAAAGAATATTCAAAGCATAACAAGATTCCTCCTGATAAAATCACTGCCGGATCACCAAAAAAGGTCTGGTGGAAATGCTCTAAATGTGATCATGAATGGCAAGCGAGTTGTGCATCAAGAAAAAGTGGAAATGGATGTCCAGCTTGTTCAAATAAAGTTGTCACTTCTAAAAATAATCTAAAAGTTACACATCCAAAACTTGCTAAAGAATATTCAAAGCGTAACAAAATTCCTCCTGACAAGATTATTGCGGGAACATCAAAAAAAGTCTGGTGGAAATGCTCTAAATGCAATCATGAATGGCAGGCTACTGGTATAGCAAGGTCAAAAGGAACACGATGTCCTAAATGTAGTAATAGAGATAGATCTGAAAGAATGAAAAAACATTAACCCGTTTCTCAATGAAGCGGGTTTTTTATTGACATAATATGTTTTTTTTGCTACCCTCTATTATTGGACTTTGAAAATTTAAAAAGGAGGCAATTATGAATCTTGACGAATTAGCTAAAGAATATCACCTCCTTAAGGATAAAGAGGACCGGTATTACAAAATGAAAAATGGCAAAAGAGTTGAACCTTTTGCCACGATTATAGTAGCAGGTGAAATATTAGAAATTTCTTCTATAACCATAAAGAAATATATTAAAAGAAAACATCTTTTACTCCAAAAAATTAAATTTAATAACAAGTTGCAGAAAGGATATAATCTTAACTCCATAATTTCCGCTTGTAGTTATTTGTTGGGGAGTATTCCTATTGCCAATAAAAAGGGCATAGCCATTATCGATGGCCAAAAATTTGCTGCACTTGCAACTTTAAGGGGTCTCCTCGGCCTTAGTGTAGTGGCAATATATAGCCGTGTTAAAAAATTTGAAACTAAAAAATTCAAACTTAAAAGCGGACAGATAGCTGATGGTTACAATATAAATGAGGCAAAAAAAGCTTGCTCTGACTTACTCCGAGAGCTTCCTTTAGCAAACAAAAAGGGAATAGCTATTATTAATAGCCAAAAATTTACCACGCCGTACATCCTAACTAAATTACTCAAATTGAGTCATAATGCTATTAATCCTCGAATTAAAAAAGCAGGATTAAAAACTCGAAAAATTAAAGTAAGAGATGGGAATATCCGGCTAGCTTACAATATAGCTAAAGTGAAAAAAGCTTGTGCCGATTTACTCCTCAAGAAAATTCATCCCGCCAATAAATCCAATATTGCCATAATAGGTAAGAAGAAATTTACGACCATAGAAAATTTGATTCGCATATTGGGCCTTAGCAATGCTCCAATTCAACGTCGTATTACAATTCACAAAATTCAATCCCAAAAAATAAAAATTGGGGGAAGGATTTTTGACGGTTATAGTATTTCTGAAGTTGAAAAGGCATGCGCAGACCTTCTTCAAAATTTTCCTCGTGCAAATAAAAAGGGGATCGCAGTTATAAAGGGTCGCGAATTCACAACCCTTGAAAGATTATACAAAATATTTAGTATTAGTCCCCAAATAATTGCTAAAAGGATCGAAGAAAACAATATCCCATCACAAAAAATAAAAACAATAGATGGTAATATTCGTGACAGTTACAATATTGAGAAGGTCAAAAAAAACCTTACAGATTTACTTCAAAATTTTCCTCGTGCAAATAAAAAGGGGATTGCTCTTATCAAAGGATACAAATATTCAACACCGGCTAATTTGGCGAGGATATTTAAATCCAATAACACGACGATACAATCTCGTATAAAAAAGCATAAATTGACTCCTCAAAAAATTAAACTACGAGATGGGAGAATCGTTAACGCTTATAGAATTGATGATGCCAGAAAAATTTGTGCTAGCATTATCAAAAAATTTCCCAGCGTTAATAGTTTTAATATCGCTATAATCTCTGGGAAAAAATACGCTACGCTCCATACTCTAAGCGAAATTTTAAATGTTAATCCTAAAGAATTGACATTTAGAATTAAGCAACTCCGTATGTTCACAAAACAAATCAAATTGATGAATGGTAACGTAGAAAATGGATATAACATTGAAAAAGTCAGAAAAGCATGTAATGACATGCCTAAAAGAATATCAAGAAAAAATCAACCCGTTTCCAAATGAAGCGGGTTTTTTTAATCCACAATTCAATTTGACAAAAAATTTAGCCATTGTTATTATATTTTTATATGAAACACATTAATCAAGCTTGGTTTAACTTTTACTTTTTTAGCGGTTTGAATTGGCCAGCTTGTTTAGTTAATTAAATTTAGGAATAATTATTTCCATATAAATAAAGAGCTGGCCACAAGGTCAGCTCTTTAAAATTCAACAAAACAAGGAGGAAAAAATGGCTGAAAAAAGTGTTTGGTTGGTGTCGGAAAAACTCCGGCATGGCAAAGAGGTAAAACCTGAGGTGTTGCGTTTATTGGAGCCAATCGGAGTTAAGATAAAAAGCGTGCACAATGATAATATGGTGGAGCTGGTTGGCCCTGCAGAAATAATGGCAGCACTAAAACTGCTTATTGGCGCAAAGGTCGCTAAGTAAGCAAAGTCGAGTTAGGGAGGAAATCATGCCGAATAAAAAGATTGAAGAAAAGGAAGATTGGATCATCATTAAGGAAAATTTAAGTATGGCTGATAGGGCAAAACTGGATGAGTTATTTTTAATTCTGGGGGTGAAAGAAAAAGAATTTTCACCTTCAGAAAATGGGAATAATTCCTGCATGGTAAAAGTATCTGGACAAAAACACGTGATTGCAGGATTACAGCTGATTTTTGGACACGGTTTTACTTTCCACGAGTAAGAACCCTAAGAGGCGCAAAATTGCGTCTCTTTTTCTTTTTGTTGACATAATTTTTATTTATGTTATACTATAAATAACCGCAGACAATAGGTATTCCGCAAGGAAGTAAATCCTATCGAGGTTGGATATTTTTCATGTTTTAATTTGATAGCATGATTATCTGTAAATATCTGCGGCATGACCGTAGATTTTTTATTTAATAATGATAACTTAAACACAGATCAATTTCACTGATTAACACTGATATTAAATCAGTGTAATCTGTGAGTAAAAATCTGTGGTACAAACCTATGCCTAAAACAAGAGACCAAAAAAAGAAAATAATTTCGGATTTAACTGATAAATTTAAAGAGTTTAAAAGCTTAGTTTTTGTTGATTATAAAGGCTTAACTGTTAAAGATGCTTCTGACATTAAGAAATTATGCAAAAAGCAAAATATTGATTATATTGTGGCCAAAAAGACCTTAATTAAATTGGCTTTGGAACAGGCAGGCATTAAAGACATTGATGTTAAGCAACTGGCGGGCAATATCGCCCTAGTCATTGGTTTTGAGGATGAGATTTCTCCAGCTAAAATAGTGGGTAAATTTGCCAAGGATCATGAAGCCCTGAAAATGCTGGGCGGTATTATGGAAAAGAAATTTATTGATTTAAATCAGGTTATGGCCTTATCTAAAATTCCTTCCAAGGTTGAACTTTTAGCCAAATTAGTCGGCAGCATAAATGCGCCGGTTTCTGGCTTGGTTAATGTTCTGGCTGGCAATTTATGCGGTTTGGTTCGGGTTTTGGATGCAATTAAGCAAGCTAAATAAGCTGGGTAAGGTGTCTAAGTAAATTAAGCTTAGCCACCTGTTTTACTTAGCTACCTTAATTTACTAAAATTTATTAATAATTAAAATTAATTTAAAATTTATGACCGAAGAAAAAAAGTCCACCTCCGCTGAAGCTACGGTGGATAAAGAGAAAAAAGCAGTGGAAGTACCCAAGAAATTTAAGGCCCTGGTAGAAGAAATTGAAAAAATGTCAGTTATTGATTTATCTGAATTAGTTAAAGTTTTGGAAGACAAATTTGGCGTCTCAGCTGCTGCGCCTGTGGCAGTTGCAGCCGCTGGTGTTGCCGCTGCTGAAGCTGCTCCAGTAAAATCAGAATTTGACATTGAATTGGCTGCCAGCGGTGAAAATAAAATTGGCGTGATTAAAGTAGTCAAAGAAATTACTGGTTTGGGACTAAAAGAAGCCAAGGATATGGTGGATGCAGTTCCGCAGATTGTTAAAAAAGCTGTTAAAAAAGAAGAAGCAGAGGAAATTAAGAAAAAATTAACCGAAGCCGGCGCCACTGTAAATTTAAAATAAAGTAATAAAAAACCCCCGGCTGCGGGGGTTTTTTAATTTAAAATAATCATTATTTAGTAATATCAATAAAATAAATTTTACTCTCATCAATTAAAAACATTTTTTTCTCTTTTTCGGAAATTTCCAGGGCTTTGAGGTTATTAAAGGCCTGGCTGTAATATTGGGTAATTAATTTGCCCTCCTTATCCAAGACAACCACTCGTTTATTCTTTGGTTCTAAAATATAGAGATTATTAGTTTCATCGCTAGTGAGAAGCATAAGAGGCGCTTCCAATTTTGGTTCTAGGTTTTTGGGTTCAAAATTTAGTTTTCGGCCTTTATTATATTTTAAAATTGTTCCAGTTTTATCCAAAAGCCAGATATTGGTATCAATGCCAAAGCTGACAATATTGCTGGGATCAAAATTTTGATCTTTAACCCAGGCAGTGCCAGGCCCAAAGCCATTATCTAAATTGGGCTGGCGATAAATCTGTTTGGCTATCAGATCAAGAGTATATAAACGTCCATTATAAGCGGCAAAATCAATTATTTTGGCATTTGTGGTCAAGGAAACACTAAGCGGCTGGAAATGATTATCTTTAAATTCAATAAAGCCATTTTTGTCATGATAAGCCAAAATTCTGCTGTCTACTTTTTTTACTTTTACAATAGAACCAATATCTGTCAAATTAGAATCTATTTTTTTAATTTCCCTGGTGTCCAGATTGATTTGATAAACCGTGTTATAGCCAGAATCAAAAACATCAAGAGTATTATTTTGATAAATAAGATTTTGCAGATTCTGGTTGGGTTCGGATGAAGAGGATAGGTCGGCGATAAGTATGGGTTCGGCTATATTGGTTATGTGTCTCAGTTTGGCAATAATTTCGTCTAAACTACTACTAAGAACTTTTTGCTGGTCTTTTTGCTTTTGGGATTTGAGGGGCAAAGAATCCAGTAAGGATTGGGCATCTGTAATTTCAGAACGGGCCTTATCTTCATTGCCATAAATAAGATCTGATTCTGCTTGATTTCGTTTTTCTTCAATCTGGCTAGCAATTTTTTGAAATTCAGCTGAACCAATTTCGTTTTGCTGCCTTTGCTTAAAATAACTAATGCTATAAATAAAAAGTATTATAAGCAGAAATACTATAATTAAAAGCAGCTTGCTTAAATTTGGTATCTTTTTTAGATAATTACCGAAATAAGCAATTTTCAAGCGTAGATTGTTTTTTATAATTTGTAATTTTTCATTTAACTTTGGAGTTTTGGCTAAAATTCTTGCTCCTATCCTTTTCAATTTAATGAATATAAAGCTTCCCGAATTGACAATTGGATTTGAAATTTTTTTAAGTTTAGGTAATGTCCTTTCTTTTTCATTGGAAGATAATATCTTTTCCGCATCTTCAATTGCTTCTTTTTCACCTTGTGGCCTTTTCCTGACAAGATTATAAAAATTAGCAATAAAAAAGTTTTTAAAATTATGCCAGAAAGATGGTTCTAATAATTTTTCCGTGGAACTTTCAGTATAATTTAATTCAGTAATTGAAGTTAAGGAAGAGGGGATTTCGGTCTGACCAGTTTCTAAATAAGAATTTTTTATGATAATAGCGGCAAAATTATGCCCTTCGTGCTGTAAAAGTGAGTTTTTAAAATATTCAGCAGCTTTATTTACGGGCAAGGAGGTTATTGTCTTGACTATCCTTTCCATGGAAACAAAATTCAAAAAGTCATTATTAGCCATAAAGAAATAATCAGGCGGATTAATTTCGCCGGAAATCAAATTGGAAAAGAGTTTGGGAACAGATTGGCTGGCAGAATCATTTTTTTGCTCATTGCTGACTTTTTTAATATCAATAATTTTATAATCCTGTTTTGTTTTATGCAGCAAGTAAGTGCCGATGTTATTTAAATAAACCAGCAGAATTTGATTATCTTTCAATACGCCAATGACTAAATTAATTTTTTCCTTGATTGTTTGTTCTGTTAAATTGCCGACTAAATAAAACTTTTTTTCTTTGATAAGCTGGGCAAATTTTAGGTTTATTTGTTCCAGGGCTTTGACAAAGGCAGTTTCTAAATCAAAATTTTCCCAATCAGCTTGTTCATAATATGCTTCTTCCAAATCAGTTATAATCTGGGTAATGATCGAGGCATTTTCGCGGCTAGGCGTATTGATTTCAAAAATGCCAAAAAGACGGCCCATTTTTTCTTCCTGGCTTCTGGTTGGTTCGCTAACAAAAAGCTTGCAGGTAGAATAGGCCTTATTTGAGTAATAATGGATGAAAATATGGGCAAATTGATTGATAAGCTCTGGCATAAAATTGACTAAAGATTGACTCTTTTTCCTAATCTGTATTATACTAAAAACAAGGAAAATTTAAAAGGGCTATTTGGTTTAATACATCATATATTTAAAATATTATATATGCTTGAACAATTATTTGGTTCACATACAAGAATGAAGCTTTTGCAGCTATTTTTAAGCAATCCAGAGGAGAAATATTTTGTGCGCGAATTAACAAGAATGCTGGATTCGCAAATTAATGCTATTAGACGGGAATTAGAAAACCTGTCTGATTTAGGAATAATTTTTTTAGTAGAAAGTAATGAATCAGAAGCCAATAGAAAATTTTATCAATCCAATACTAAGTTCGTGCTTTTTCCTGAATTAAAGTCAATTTTTCAGAAATCCCAATTTTTATTAGAAAAAAAGTTTGCCAAGGCACTTAAAAAAATCGGCAAAATATATTATCTTGCCCTAATGGGAACCTTTGTGGGCGATAAGAATATACCTACGGATTTATTAATTGTGGGCAATATCAACAAAAAGAAATTTGCCAAGGTCTTAAAAAGTTTTGAAAAAGAATTGCGCCGCGAAATTAATTACACTTTATTGGACAAGGAAGAATTTGATTATAGGCGCAGTGTGGCAGATCGCTTTTTATATTCCTTATTGGACGCTGAAAAAATTGTGATGGTTGATGAAATTTTCAATAAATACGAGCCAGAAGAAGATGAAAAAAAAGAAGCTTAAATCTATTTTTTTATTTATTAATGCATCTAAGCCAAGGCAATTAGATGTTTTTTTAATTAAAGGAAATAAGGTATTTGCCAGGAATATTGTCAGGGGTAATTTTAAAGTTACGGAAAATTTATTAAATTCCATTAATAAAATCTTAAATAAAAACAAGCTTAAATTTAAACAATTAAATGGAATTATTAATATTATTGGTCCGGGGCCATTTACTTCCCTGAGAATTGGAGTAGCAGTGGCCAATACTTTGGCTTTTGCTTTGAAAATCCCGGTTAAGGGTATTTCTAATAAAGATAATATTTCAGATTCGCAATTGATTAAAAAGGGGATAAAAGAAATAAGCAAAGCAAGGGTAGGGAATTATATACAGCCCTTTTATAATCAGGAACCGAATATAACTCTGGCTAAGAAATATTGACAAAAACTTTTATTTTTGTTAAGGTAAAGAAAAATCAAAGGAGGATTTTAAGAATGTTAAGAATGAATTTTAAAGTACTTAGAAATGATAAAGAAGAAATAATTGGTTTTAGTTTGATATCAGAACCACATACAGCATCGGAACTTTTTTGTGATACTTTTTGTCAAGCCCTTCTAAGTAAACCAAGGCAAGAAGCGGACATTAACATAGTGGGTGAGGAAATCGTTTTTGATCATCCTACCTGCCCTTCTCAAGGCAGATGTGCCTTTCCCTTAACTGAAGAAGAAAAGGTCGCCCTTAATGATATATTGAATGGCGATCGGCAAATTTCAATAAAAAGGGTACCCATCGCACTCACGTCAAGTTTCCAAATCGTTCTTTCTTCTTAAAATTATTAACAGATAAAGTTATTTTTACTAACTAGGCCTATGCACAGGCCTAGTTTTTTTATTCATTTTATTGAAAATTTGCCTGTGTATAAAGTGGTTGACCGGATTAGTAGAGTGGGGTATAATGATATTATAAAGGTGAAAAGTGGATAAGAGTGGGGATAAGCAAGGAGAATTGTGGATAACTCATTTTTATCATAAATTCCATATTTTTTAACTTAAATCTATTCAAATATGTTTATTGGCGAATATCAACATAATTTAGATGAAAAAGGCCGGCTGGCCATTCCAGCCAAATTTCGAAGTACTTTAGGCAAAGGCGCTGTAGTTACTAAGGGTTTAGATAATTGTTTATTTTTATACACAGCCCCTGAATGGCAAAAACTAGCTGGAAAATTAGCTGCTTTGCCAATCAGTAAAGCCAATACTAGGGCTTTTGGCCGTTTAATGCTGGCCGGCGCCATGGATGTACAAATTGACAGGCAGGGCAGAATTATCCTGCCGGAATATTTAAGGAAATATGCGGGCATGAAAAAGAAATCAATAATCGCTGGTTTATATAACCGTTTAGAAATCTGGGATGAGGACAGATGGAATAAGTATAAAAAAGGCACGGAAAAACAAAGTAATGATATTGCCGAAGCATTGGCTGGTCTGGAAGTTTAATTTAAGGATTAAGAAAGGGCGGGTCCCGCCGAAGGCGGGCAGCCCTAAAAATAAAGATAAATAATAATAATTCTTGTTTATCATGTTTGATTGGAGTTATTTCCAAGTACATTAAAAATATAAACTTGATAAACAAGTAGGGTTTTATTCAGGAGAGAAATGGCAATGCTTATCCTATTTCTCTCCTGCAAAGACCTTTAAATTATTAAAATCTAAAAATGGAGGTGAAGTAATGTCAGTATCGGAAAGAGTAGAGATTTTGGAAGGGATGTATAAGTTCTTAAACGGGGTAAAAGAAAAAAGCAGTAATTGGTTTGTGATGGCGCGTAATCTGGTCGGTGGGCTCGAATCTCGAATCTTTGATATAAGTGAGGAAGATTTTCTCACGGGTGTGAAATGTTGGGAAGATTTGAAGATCGGCCTGCTGCAATGAAAACATAACCTTAGGAGGTGAAAAAAGTGCCTGATCAAAAAATTGGACCCAAGCCAGGAGGTATGGTTTACGAGACACCGGAGCAATTAAAAGAATTAACCAGTCAGCAGCGCATGCGGGTATTAAGCGCCCGAGCAGAACAAGCCAAAAAGAAAGCAGATGAAAAACTCTTGGCCTTTGCCGCCAAAAACCATCCCCAGCTATTCAGTACCTTAAATTTTTTTCCAGTCTAATCCGGGGATTAAAATATCCCCACTTTTAAAAACAAATATTAAAATATTTAAGTAATCAATTTTTGCAATGAAGTTTGAACACGAACCAGTCTTGCTAAAAGAGGTCTTGGAATATTTAGATCCCAAAGTAAATGAGAATTTTATTGATTGCACCTTGGGCGGCGGCGGTCATGCGCAAGAAATATTAAAGCTGACTGCGCCAGACGGCAAATTACTGGGAATTGATTTAGACCCAAAGGCAATAAAATCAGTACAAGAAAATTTAAATGATCTTAAAGATCGCCTGGTCTTAATCAATGATAATTATAAAAATCTTAAGCAAACAATATATGATTCAGGATTTAATCAAATTAATGGTATTTTACTTGACCTGGGGTTATCCAGTTATGAACTTGAAGATCGCACGAGGGGTTTCTCATTTAAGGGAAACGATTTTCTAGACATGCGTTTTGGTAATACGGGAAAAACAGCTGCGGATATAATCAATAAGTACAGTGAAAAAGATTTATTTAGGATATTTAAGGAATATGGCGAGGAAAGATTTGCCAGGCAAATAGCTAGTGAAATAGTCAAAGCTCGCAAACGAGCACAAATTTTAAACACAGATCAATTAGTTTCTTTGATTGAAAGTGTCTATAAAAATAAGCCCAAACCTAAAAAAATACATGTAGCGACCAAGGTTTTTCAGGCCCTGAGGATAGAAGTTAATGATGAATTAAATAATTTAAAAAGTGTTTTACCCCAGGCACTGGAGATTTTAGAAAAAAATGGGCGCTTGGCAGTCATCTCATTTCATTCTTTGGAAGATAGGATAGTTAAGGAATTTTTTAAGAGGGAAGCCAAAGAATGCATTTGCCCGCCTTATGTGCCGGTTTGCCAATGCGGCCATCAAAAGCGTCTCAAAATTTTGACTAAAAAACCAATTGTGCCGAGTTTGGATGAAATAAAAAGAAATCCCAGAAGCAGGAGCGCCAAATTACGGGTGGCATTAAAAATAAGTTAAAAATATGACCAAGAGCAGATGTGCATCTTTTGCTGAAAAAAGAGAAAATAGTTTTTGCCATAAACTAAAGACAAAAAAACAGATTATTTTTATATTCATTGGAATTTTATTTATTTCCATATTTTATTTGGAGCAGATAAATAGTTTGGCCACCAAGGGTTATAAGATCAGAAATTTGGAAAATAAAGTTTCGGACTTAAAAGATGAAAATAAAAAATTGGAACTGCAAATCACGGAATTGCGTTCAACTGAGAGAGTGGCCAAGGAAATTAAAACCTTAAAAATGGAAGAAGTGGCGCGCATTGAATATCTGCAAGCAGATGGCTCTACTGTGGCCTTAAATCGATAAGAACAACAAATATTTTCCCCCTTTAATAAAAAAAGCCCCGTCTTTACTAAAAGGCGGGGTTTTTGAATTAATTGCCATTACCGTTGAATTTAATTGTTTGCAAATGTCCTTTTAAGCTCATAATGGCCAGGAAAATACAAATTATGAGCATTGGAAATGACAGATGCAGCAGCGTCAGCTTTTCTGGCAGGAATCCAAATCTTTCATGGATTCTAAATGAGGTTTCTGGGTTAAAAAAAAGCAGGAAAAATAAGGTTATAACCTCTGAAACCATTTTGGCTTTGCCCCAATTATTGGCACCAGTGTTTTTGATCTCAATTGACTGGAATGTCTGATGATCTATCCAGTCAAAGACCCAGTGGTCAGGCCTTAGATGGGGCTCAATATCTTTAACCAGATATTTAAACGCGGCAGTACAAAATAGGCCGAGTTCAATAGTGGTCAAAACCAAGATTAAGCCGGTGTAGACCTGTGAGACCACAAATTCCAGAAATGCGAAAAAGCCAATGATGTTGTCGATTTTATCCGCTGTTGGATCAAAAATTTTGCCAAATTTGGTTTCCTGGTTTCTTAATCGCGCCATTGAGCCATCCAAGGCATCCATGATGCCAATGCAGAGGTAAAGTATTCCCGCTACCTTGAAATTATGAGTAAATATCAGTACCATAAATGGTAAGGCAAGGATGATGCGCAGCCAGGAAATGTCGTTTGGGGTAACTGACATTGGTAAAAGCTTGATTAGCGGCAGAAATAAGTAATCATGCTTTTTAATCTTGGGTTTATTCATTTTTTAGTCCTCCTTGTGTTTTGAACGAACAATGAAATTAGGTTAACAAAAAATTATTTAATTGTAAAGATTAAAATGTTAAAAATCATCAAAAAATCAAAAATTTCCAAAGTGCGGCTGGGCAGATTAAAAACCAAGCATGGGCTGATTCAGACCCCATTTTTTATGCCCATTGCCACCAAAGCAGCGGTTAAAAATGTTTCCACTGATGAATTAGAAGAATTAGGCGCTGAAATTATCTTGGCTAATACCTACCATTTGTACTTGCAGCCAGGCGAGAAAATAATTAAAGCCCATGGTGGCCTGCATAAGTTTTTGAATTGGGATAAGCCGATTTTAACTGATTCAGGCGGTTATCAGGTTTTTTCCTTGTCCAAGATCAGAAAAATTAAGGAAGAAGGCGTGGAATTTCAGTCGCATTTAGATGGTTCCAAACATTTATTAAGCCCGGAAAAATCAATTGCTATCCAGCAGGATTTGGGCGTTGATATAATGATGGCTTTGGATGTTTGCCCGCCTGGCGAGGCAGAATTTGAAGCAGTGAGAGAGGCCTGTGATATAACTTTTACCTGGGCCAAAAGATGTAAAGAAGAGTGGTTGAAAGATAAAAATGAACAGCAACTTTTTGGCATAATCCAGGGCAGTATTTTTAAAAACCTGCGCGATCAAAGTTTAGAACAGATTACTTCTTTGGATTTTTCAGGTTATGCTCTTGGTGGTTTGGCAGTGGGCGAACCCAGGGAAAAGATGTATGAAATTTTAGAATATATAACTCCAAAGTTGCCAGTAGATAAGCCCCGCTATTTAATGGGTTTGGGCAAGCCGGAAGAAATTGTCTTTGCAGTTAAACAAGGCATTGACATGTTTGACTGCGTCATTCCCACGCGCGAAGCGCGCCATGGCCGCTTGTATCAATTTTGTGCTCAAGAAGAAAAAGGCGCTATTTTACTTTTTGATAATTTGGCTTACAAAACTTTGAATGCAACTAATGAGCAATACAAAGAAGATTTTTCTGCTATAAATTCAGATTCAAAGGTTAAGCTTTTAAAAAATCATTCCAAGGCCTATTTGCATCATTTGTTTAAAACCAATGAAGGCCTGGGCTTGCGTTTGGGGACTTTAAATAACCTGGAATTTTATTTGGAGTTGATGAGGAAAATTAGAAAGGGGATTAAAGATAATGAAATTTAGAAATTTAGGCGAAAATGTTTGGCATTATGTTTTTTTGCACTTGTAGGTGCGATATCGATATCGCACCTACCAAACAGGGGACAAACATTTTCGCCCAGTTGACAATACATTTTTTGGCTGTTAACATCAAATTAAATTCAAGTAAAAGGAGGTCTCAAATGAAGGTAGGAGAGTTCATAGACTTATTAGGCCAATCTGAGTTTATTGAAGGTAGATCTTGGGTAGAACAGTTCAAGCGGGAAAATTACAAATATTGGTGGGAAGAAGTTGAAAATGATGCATTGGATCGAAATTTCGTACTTAGTCTCGATCGTATTTTTAAAAGCATAATTCAGCGGAGTATCATTAGGCTTTCAACTTGCACAGAAGAATTTTCAACTATAAAACAGGGACATGCTTTCCTGCGCGAAATTCACCAAAAGGCCATACTCCAAGGCATTGAAGTAAAAGAAAATGAAATTGACGGCTTTTTGTCAGCCGTTGAAAGTCAACATTTATCTGGCGTCTCATCGTCATGGATCGAAAGATGACTCTGAATAGCAAATGAGTGAAGGCTGCCGAAAGCATTGTCAGAGAAATAAAATTAACCTAAAGACAAGAAAAATAAGCCCGGATGAAAAACATTCGGGCTTTAAAATTGACAAATCAAAAATTTCTTGTTAATCTTTAGTTAGAATGACTGCCTTTGGCGGTTTAGAAATTTTATAAAGGAGGGATAAAATGCAAACTGAAAGATTTCCAGAGGATTTACGCGGCAGAGTTTTATTTTTCATAAACGAACATGGCACTGATAGTCCTGAATTGCAAGTTCCAGTCGGCAGTGAAAAAGAACTGCCGAACAGTGTAAAGAAATTGATTAAATCAACTGTTCGGGAAGCGGGCTGGCAAGTCAAAGATTTCAAGCATAAAAAGTGCCAAAAAACCAAGGGAATAACGCATTTTGTTTTCATCCAGAGGATAGTCAAACCACAAACCCGGGACAATTAGGTCTCGGGTTTAAATTTGACAAAATTTAATTTATTTATTAAGATAGGATATCGTACATTCAAAAAGAAAGGTGGTGATTATAATGTTAAGTATTGTTTTGCCAACTGGCAGTATGGAAGAAGCAACATTAAAATTGTTTGAAGGAGCTTATTTAAAAGTTATCAGGTCAAGTGACAGAAGTTATGCCGGGATAATTAATGACCCAAGATTTGAGATGGTCAAATTTTTAAGGCCTCAAGATATCCCTCGTTATATTGCTCGCGGGAATTTTGATCTGGGTATTAGCGGGCAAGATTGGATCAAAGAAAATCAAGTTGAAGGCCAAGTAATTGAAATTTGTACTTTGCCATTATCCAAAAGCGGAGTAGGTAAAGTAAAAATTGTGTTAGCTGTGAATCAGCAGTCAGACATTAAGAGATTATCTGATCTTACGCCTAGCTGCATAGTTGAAACAGAATACCCTGAAATTACCAAGGCATATTTGAAGGAAAGAGGTTTAACGCCTCAAATAGTGCTGTCTCATGGAACAACAGAGGCTAAAGTTTCTGATATTTGTTCAGCCATTGTTGAACTATTTGAAACAGGTAAATCATTTACAGAAAATAATTTGAGGATAATTGAGGTGATAATGGAAAGCAAGGCTTGTTTAATTGCTAATCCTGAATCTTACAAAAAATCTGAAAAACAAATTAATGAGATTAGGGCTTTATTGCTCGGAGCAGTTTTGGCCAGAGATAAAGTGCACTTAACTTTTCACCTGCCCGAAAACAAGCTTGAAGAGGCTGAAGGTTTCTTGCCAGCTTTAAAAAAACCGACCATTAGCCAACTGCATAGTCAGACCGATTGGCTGTCAGTATCAGTGGTTGTGTTTAAAGAGCGCACTGAAGAACATGAAGGCGTCAGCACAATAATTTCCAGGCTCAAAGATTTGGGAGCCACAGATATTCTGGCCTGGCCTGTCAATATTGCAGTCATTTAAAGCCCCGCGCCGCGGGGCTTTTTCTTGACACAAATGAGTATTTGGTCTATTTTTAACTTAAATAATCAATAAGGAGGTGAAACTTTGAACGTTACAATTTGCAATAAAAGCGGCCCAAAAAAAGTCATCAAATATTGGCGCCATTGCGCTAATTGCCCCCATGCCAGATTTGTGATTGTTCGCGGGATTTTTGGCAAGAAAAAGATAACTAACTGGACCATGTCAATCCGGGTTTATCTTTATAACTGTCCCCATATTGCCATTGGAAAAAGCAAAGGTGTAAAACACGAGAAAAAGCCATGGAATAGGACAGACATCGTGCCTACAAGTTTTACAGCTGATAATCCCAATAATCGCGAGTTTAACTGGCAAGAGTTTAAAGGTGAATTTCTGCCTCGCTATCAAATAATGCAGATCGCTGAAATTCCGCCAGAATTATGGTTTGATGTATTTTTTTTAATCAAACCAAGGCAAATTAACCCTTGCCCAGCCTGTTCAAAATGCTAAGCCCCTAAGAAACAAGGGGCTTTTTTTTATTTTAAAATTTGTTATAATTGATTTACGTACCTATCCAATTAACATCAAGTAAAAAAAGGAAAAGGGAGGTGAGTTTTATGACTAAAGGGGAATTTGACTCTGATCCCGATATCTTACAGGCACGAGTAAAGAGCATTAAGGAGGGGAATCATAATGCTGAAACTGCCCGCATAATATTGTGGAAAATTAAAGAGGCAGTGATTAAGGCATATGTAACTTGGGCACAATTAGGCACCAGCGAAGAAGAACTAACGCAAATTTTGCAACAAAAAATGCAGGCAGAAGGGATGAGGCAAAGAGCGTTAAAAGATTCCAGAGAAAATGAGCTATTGAAGAAAAAAACACTGATTGGATTTCAAGTCGGCAAATTCAAAAAGGTTTGGAAGGAGTATTCAACTGGAAACCAAAAAGTTCTTTTAGATCTGCTCTTTGAATTTCGCGAGATTAAGCAAATGCTTATGGTAGGCGAAATAACTCCGGCTGATTTAATACCCGACTTCCCACCCGGGGAATTTTTCCCCTTAAATGAATTGCTGGAAAAACATTCGCCTTAATTTCCAAAGTCCCATTGATTTAAATTTATGGGGCTTTTTTCTTTTAGTCAAAAATATGCTAAAATATTAGTATGAACAATACCTCAAGTTTAGAAGTTCTGGGTTTAATTTTAATTGATGAAATTAGAACAATTTTATATTTCCCGCTGTGGTGGTATTCCCAGGGTTTGCTTAAGGTTATTAATGGCTGCTGGGAATTTATCAAGGATTTTGAACAGACCCTTGGTTTTTGGATTTGGGTGAGAAATCTTTTTGTGCCCATGTTTGGAGAGCGGGATATTGTCGGCCGTTTGATAAGCTTTGGCCTGCGTCTTTTTCAAATCATTATCAAGGGTTTTGCTTTGCTAATTTTTATGGGCCTTAATTTAATCTTTCTAATATTCTGGCTGGTTTTGCCTATTTTTGTGATTTATCAAATATTGATTCATTTTTAAAATGCCAAATAATCAAGAAAATCTTCAATTTTTAATCTGTGCCAATTGCAATGGCCTGGGTTATGTTGGCCAGAAAAAATGTCGGGTTTGTCATGGACAGGGGATTATTGCCTATCTTGACGGCAATATTTTATATTGGGGCAGGAAAATAAATAGATATTATTTGAAACAATATAAAATTGAGAGATTGATTCATAATATTATTTATATTTCTTTGTTAATTTTAGCTGTCTTAGGCGTTTTAAGCTTGGTTTATGCGCTTTATTTAATTGATTTTAGAATAAATATTGCTAATTTAAAAAATTGGTTTTTTGGCAATAATAAATCGCTGCTATTATTTTGGCTGACTATTTTAACGGATTTATATTTAATTTATTTTTCTTCTGTGGAAAAAGATAAAAAGCAAAAGGTCTTGGTTAAAAAATATAAATCAGAAGAAACTGAAGGAAACCCGCCACCTTTGCTTGATTGGCAGCAAGTGAAAAAAATAAGCCATAAAAATAAAATTGATATTAGTTTGGCTTTTAATGATGATGCTTTGAAAGTAATTGAAAAGGCCTTTGCCATTGCTGATCGTTATAATGCCCAGGAAGTGGGGCCGGTTCATTACTTAATTGCTGGCATCTTGATATCGCGGAAAATTAATAATGTTTTTAACCGTTTGGGCATTGATTTAAATAACTTTGCTGAAAAAATAGGGACTGTGGCTGGCCAAGTTCCGAGTAGTGAAAGTGTAACAATTTTTTCAACCAAGGCAATCCAGATTTTAATGAAGGCCTACCGTCTGGCTTATTTTAATGGTTTAGAAGAAATAGAAGTTACTGAAATTATCCAGGAGGCCATTGGGGCTGACAAATTAATCCAAGAGGTCTTGATTGATTTAAATATTTCCCTGGAAAAGGTGGAGAACGTGATTATTTGGTTTAGAATCAGAAAATTATTATCTCAGCAGTGGCAGCGTTATCGCGCCAGTTCTACTTTGAAATCAAAGACCGGCATTGACCGGGCCATGACAGCGATCCAAACAGCTTATTTAAATCAGTTTTCCGAGGACTTAACGCTTTTAGCTAAAATGGGTTATTTGGATTTGTGTATTGACAGGGACAAGGAATTTACGGAAATTTTTAGAATTTTGGAAGGCAGTTCTGTCAAAGCCGTGGTTTTGGTGGGCGAGCCAGGCACTGGCAAGACAGCGATTATTGAAGGTTTGGCCCAGAAAATGATTGCTGATGATGTGCCGGATTTTCTCAAGGATAAAAGATTAGTCAGCTTGAGCATTTCGCGTTTGATTTCCGGCGCTTCTGCCACAGATGCGCAGGAACGACTTTTAATCTGTTTGAATGAGGCAATTAATGCTGGCAATGTGGTTTTTTATATTGACAATATTCATGATTTAATCGGCATTGCGGCTGGCGGACAAGAAGGGGTCGGCTTAGCCGAGGTTTTAAACGAGGCGTTATCTAAAAATTTATTTATTTTAATCGCCAGTACCACGCCGTCAAATTATAGCCGTTACATTGAAAATGTTAGTTTGGGTCATATTATCCAAAAGATAGATATTATTGAACCAGAACTTAATACTGCTATTCAGATTTTGGAAGGCAAGGTCGGCTTTATTGAAAGTAAAAATAATATTTATTTTTCTTATGATGCTCTGGATAAGGCAGTCAAATTAACTGATCGCTATATCCATAATTATTTTCTGCCGCATAAAGCCATTACCTTACTGGAAGAGGTTGCGGTTTGGGCTAAAAAAACCAAAGGCGCCCAAGCCGTGGTCATGGGTAATGACGTGGCTAATTTACTTTCTGAAAAAATTAAAATGCCAGTTTCTGAAATTACTGAAAAAGAAAGCGATAAATTATTGCGACTGGAAGAAATTATCCATCAGCGTATTGTTGATCAAGAAGAAGCTGTGTCAGCCGTGGCCAATAGTTTGAGGCGCGCCCGGGCTGAATTGCGTGATATTAAACGGCCTATTGCCAATCTGCTTTTTCTGGGGCCGACTGGCGTGGGTAAAACTGAGCTAGCCAAAGCCATTGCTGAAGTTTATTTTGGCAGTGAAGATAATATGATTCGCTTGGATATGTCAGAGTATCAGGAACAAGACAGTATTAGCCGCTTAATTGGCGCTCCACCTGGTTATGCTGGCACTGGCGAAGGCGGGCAATTAACCGAAGCAGTCAGGAAAAACCCGTTTAGCTTGGTTTTGCTCGATGAATTAGAAAAAGCGCATCCTGATCTTTTAAATTTGTTCTTACAAGTGATGGAAGACGGGCGCTTAACTGATTCAACTGGCAGAACTATTGATTTTACCAATGTGATTTTAATCGCCACCTCCAATGCCCAGACAAATTTTATCCAGGAAAAGGTTAAACAAGGCGTTTCAGTTGAAGAAATTAAGAAAGAACTTTTGGAGACCGAATTAAAGCAGTTTTTCAAGCCAGAATTTATTAATCGTTTTGATAATATTATTGTTTTCAAGCCCCTGGGCATGAACGAGGTTTTGCAGATTGCCCGTTTATTATTAGCCAAAGTGGCTCAAAGTTTAGAAGCCAAGGGCATTAATTTTCAGGCCACAGATGAAGCCATTGAGGAATTGGCCCAAATCGGTTTTGATCAACAATATGGAGCCAGGCCTTTGCGCCGGGCGATCCAGGAACGTGTTGATAATGCCCTGGCAGAATATTTACTCAAAGGAAAAATTAGCCGCCGTGATTTGGCAATTTTGGAAAAAGGCGGAGTAATTAGAGTGGAAAAAGCTCAAAAGTTTTAATTATAATAATTTTAAAGCCCTAATATTTAGCGGTTTTTTTATTTCTTGAAAATAAGTAGATTTTATGAGAAAATAGATTTATCATAATTTATATGATTTATCTCCTAGTTTTACTTTTAACTTTTTTTCTTTCTATTATTCTGACCTGGCTGATTAAAAAAATTGCCTTAAAATGGCAAATTGTGGACTGGCCTGATTGGGAAAGAAAAATTCATAAGGTTCCCATACCATTATTAGGCGGGGTGGCTGTGTTTTTAAGTTTTGCTATTGTGCTCTTAATTTCTAGCTTTTTTACCAACTTTATTATTAAGGATTTTATTTTAACCAAACATGTACTGGGACTTATTTTAGCCGGCCTAGTCATAATAATTGGCGGGACTTTAGACGATAAATATAATTTAAAACCAAGAACACAATTTCTCTTTCCCTTACTGGCCGCCATAATAATCATTATTTCGGGCATTAGTATAAATTATATTATAAATCCCTTTGGCGGAACCATAAGCTTTAGAAACTGGGATTTAATCTTATTTTGGTGGCAGGGCTTGCCTTACCGCCTGACTCTTTTGGCTGATCTCTTTACATTGCTTTGGCTTTTGGGTATGATGTATACTACGAAATTATTGGATGGTTTGGATGGTCTGGTCTCGGGTATTACGGTCATTGGTTCTTTGATTATCTTTGCTATTGCCATGAGTAAAGAGGTTGCTCAATATAATACTGCTTTGGTGGCGTTAATTTTAGCCGGCTCTTTTTTGGGCTTTTTGCTTTTTAATTTCCATCCGGCCAAAATTTTTTTAGGTGAAAGTGGGAGTTTGTTTGCCGGCTTAATGCTCGGTGTTTTAGCTATAATTTCTGGCTCTAAAGTAGCAACGACTTTATTAATTATGGGCATTCCAATTTTAGATGTTATTTGGGTGATTGGTCGCAGATTATTTAACAAAAAAGCTGTTAGTTTGGCAGACAGAAAGCATTTGCATTTTAGATTGCTGGATATTGGGCTCAGCCAAAGACAGGCAGTGATTTTTATGTATATTCTGACCGCTTTATTCGGCAGCGCAGCTTTATTTTTACAAACTTTCGGCAAGCTAGTTGCCTTTTTAATTTTAATTATAGTCATGTTGATTTTAGGCGCGAGTTTGGTTATAATGTATAAATATGGGAATATTAAAAACCCAAAAGAAATCAAACAATAATATCATTTTTGCAATAATTTTTTTAGTGGTAATTATTATTATTGTTATAGTTTTAACCAGTTTTTTTTCAATTTATTCAAATTATAATCCTTTAGCCAAAGGGCAGGTGAAAATAGATGGCCAGGTTATAAATGTGGATATTGCCAAAACAGCCGAAGACCAGGCCAATGGCCTGAGTGGCTGGGAAAAACTGGCCGATAATCAAGGCATGCTTTTTGTTTTTAAAGATAAACGTTATCGGGATTTTTGGATGCAAGGCATGAAATTTCCCATTGATATAATCTGGATTGATGATAATAAAATTATTGATATAGCCAAAAACACGCCAGTGCCAACCGAGGCAAATAATCTTCCGATTTATCGGCCGCTTAGCGAAGTTAATTATGTTTTAGAAGTTAAGGCCGGTTATGCTGATAAAAATAATATAAAAATAGGGGATACTGTTGAATATATGATTAAGTAAATATTATTAAACTCTTAAAATAATAAAATCCCTTAACCGGGATTTTTTTATTTCGGCGCTTGAGCGACGAATTTCTTGACTTTTTGGGAAAATTTTGTTTAGATGGTAAAAAGGGATTTGGTACCTTAAAAAGAAAGGAGAAAAAGAAATGGGATTGACAGTCGCTGATTTGGAAGGGCAAACAGTGGCCATGGCTGTTTCAGGCGGCTTAGATAGCTGTACTGTTACAAAATGGCTGACCGAACATGATGTAAATGTGGTCTGTTTGACCGCTGATTTGGGGCAGCCGGATGAGAAAAATATCCTCAACGTAAAAAGAAGAATGCTGGCTTGCGGCGCCAAAGAAGCCATAATTGTAGACGCCAAAAAACAGCTGGTTTTCGCTGGCTTATATGCTGCTCTGGCCCAGCTTAAATACGAAGGCGGTTACTGGAATACCACTGGCATCGGCCGTTTTGTAACGGTAACCGCACTTTTAGAGGAATTGGCAGAAAGGGAAATTGAAATTTTTTGCCATGGTGCCACTGGCAGAGGAAATGATCAGGTACGTTTCCAACTCGTGTCCAATATGCTTATGCCCGAGATTAAGGTTTATGCCCCATGGCGGGACAAGGCATTTCTTGATGCTTTTGGCGGTAGAAAACAAATGATTAAATACTGCCAAGAACGCAAGTTGCCAATCAAGGTAACCATAGAAAAGCCGTATTCAACTGACGCTAATATGCTCGGCTTAACTCATGAAGCAGGCAAACTTGAATTTCTGACTACGCCAGCTGATTTTGTTGAGCCGGAAATGGGCGTGAGCGCAGAAATGGCCCCAGATAAACCTGAAATAGTCACCATTGAATTTATGGAGGGTTGTCCGCAGTCAATAAAAGTGAAGGGTCAGCACAAAAAATCCGGTGACCTGGTCAGTATTTTTCAACTGGCCAATATGGTAGCAGGCAGAAATGGCATTGGCATTCTGCTCCACACGGTTGAAAACCGCTTTGTGGGCATTAAAAGCCGCGGCGTTTACGAGGCACCGGGTATGGAGCTTTTTGGCAAGTGCTATGAGTTTTTACTCCAGACAATCCTTGACCGCCGGGCCACCAAGCTGTTTTCCCACCTTTCTGCGCTTTTGGCAGAACAAATTTACCAGGGATACTGGTATGATACTGCCAGCCAGATGATGAGGGCGGCAATTAATAAAATTGCTCAATTCCTGACAGGAACAATCATTGTTAAACTTTATAAGGGAAATTTGATTTTCCAGTCAGCAGAAAATATCCCGCATTCCCTTTATTCAGAATCTATCTCTTCCATGGAAAAAATCGGCTCATTTAATCATCAGGATTCCGAAGGTTTTCTGGGCGTTCTCGGTGTCGGTGCCAAGGCCTTAAATGCTGCTGACCAAATTGACCCCGAAGAGTTTCTAGATCCTGAAGAGTTTCTCCTCGACTAAAACAATGATCCCGTCGTTTAATTACGGCGGGATTTTTCTTGACAATTTTTTTTAGATCAGCTATGATTTATAACAAGATTTAGCCCTGAACTAATCTTTTTTAATTTAGTAGAAAGTTAAAAGTAAAAAGTTTATAAAGCAAACTTTCTACTTTCTAACTTTATAAACTTGTAAACTTATGAGCAAAATAGCAGTTATAAAAACCGGCGGCAAGCAATATAAAGTCAAAGAAGGGGATAAAATTGATATTGAAAAACTTGAAGGCAAGGAAGGTAAAAAAATTGATTTTAAAGATGTTTTATTAATTGCTGATGAAAACGGCAAAGAAGTGGAAATTGGCAATCCGACTTTAAAAGGCAAAAAAGTTTCAGGCACAATTGAAAAACAATTCCGTGATGAAAAAATTACCGTGATTAAATATAAAGCTAAGGTAAGGTATAGAAGAAAAAAAGGACATCGCCAGCATAAGACATTAGTAAAAATTGAAGCAATTGCGTAAATCAAAAACGCCCTGTCAGACAAAAATAATTATTTTTGTAGGCGACACAAGCTTGTGTCGCCTACGGTGTTTTACACCGTCTGACAGGGCGTTTTTATATTTCTTTTCTATTTTTCAAAGCATTGGAAAGCGTGATTTCATCAGTGTATTCTAGATCAGCGCCGACTGGCATGCCGCGGGCCAGGCGGGTAATAATTATTTTTTTAAATGGCTGTAAAAGGTTTTTTAAATAAATCATGGTGGCTTCGCCTTCCATGTCAGGATTAAAAGCCAGGATTATTTCTGTGATTTTGTTTTTCTGGATTTTGGCCACCAGTTCATCGGTTCTTAGTTTATCTGGTGTAATGCCATGCAAAGGGTCTAAAACGCCATTTAATACATGGTAAAGGCCTTTAAACTCATTGGTATTTTCAATAGCTGCCAGATCATGTGATTCTGCCACCACGCAAATTTTTGATTTATCCCTGGTTGGATCAGAACAAATAGGGCAGGGGTCTTTTTCCGAAATATTAAAGCAAACAGAGCAATGCGTGATTGAACCATTGATTTGGCGAAAAGCACTGGCAAAGTCCTGCTTATCTTTTTGCGTCCATTTTAAAAAAGCAAAAGCCAGGCGCTCAGCTGTTTTTGGGCCAATGCCGGGCAGTTTGCAAAATTGGTCTATGAGGTTTTGGATGGGTGATGGAAATTTTAGCATAAAGGTGATAATTGACGTTTAAAAGCACCAAGTATCAAATCACAAGCTCCAAATAAATACCAATTTACAAGCACCAAAATGTAAAATATTTTTGTGATTTGGTATTTGAGTTTTGATATTTATTTGTTTTTTGGTATTTGTGATTTGTAATTTAAAATTTACATTTCTGGCAAATTAAAGCCAGAGCTTCTCATTTTATCAGCCATTATTCGTTGCACCTTCTTAATCGCATCATTGGTCGCTTCTTTAATGGCGGATTGAAGTTTTTCTTTGTTATCAGCAGAAAGTAATTCTGGGTCAATTTCAACATTTAAAACTTCCTGGTTGCCATTAATTTTAATTTTAACTTTGCCCCAGTCAGCAGAGCCCTCGGCTGATTCTTGAGCTAAAACATTTTGCATTTGTTTGGCCTGGTCGCGGAGGTCTTTAAATTGTTTGAGTTTGGAAAACATGGATTTAATTGGGTTAGGTAAAAAGGGTTAAGGTAACGAAGCCCGTGTGGGTTAGGGTTATGGTTAAGTGAAAATCTTGGCCCTAACCATTTGACCAAACTGGCCTCATAACCGTAGCCGCCTAACCTTACCTTTAATAAAGATATAAGTATTTTAGCTGAAAATTTATGATTTGACAATTGTATTTAACTGGCGATATATTTATATTAAATCAACCACGAAAGGAGGAAAAAATGCCAAACTGGGTATTAATTATAGGGATTTTAATTGTTATAGGTATAATTACCTATAAAATCGCTAATATCAAAGATTAGAAAGGAGGGAGTGGTATGTTGCATACGTTAGCACAATATGTGGGTTGCAGTTTTGGAGTAGTTGGGTTTATTGCCCTTATGGGCATGGCTACATTGCCGCTTTGGTATGAAAAATAGCTTCAGATTCAAAAAGGGCACGAGAAATCGTGCTCTTATTTTTTTAGCCAAAACTCGGCAATTGCATTTCTGGGTTAGAGCTGGGCGGCGGTTCTTCAATAGAAGAAAACTTACTGCTGCCTTTTTCCAGATTTCTAAAGGTAACTTTTTGTTCATCAAAATAAAGCTTGACCATGCCTGTCGGGCCGTTTCTATGTTTAGCAATATGAATTTCAGCTAGATTTTTGCGGTCAAATTCTAGATCTCTTTTATAAACCGCTTCGCGGTAAATAAACATGACAATATCAGCATCTTGTTCAATTGAGCCGGAATCGCGCAAATCAGCTAATTTGGGAATGGGCGGTGTTCTAGTTTCTACGCCTCTGTTTAACTGCGAAAGAGCTAAAACAGGAATATTTAATTCTTTGGCTATTTGCTTTAAGCCGCGGGAAATTTCTGAAATTTCCTGGACCCGATTGTCAGTTCTATATTTTGCTTCCATCAATTGCAAATAATCAACTATTAATAAGCCCAAGCCATGTTCCATTTGTAATCTTCTGGCTTTGGTCCGAATATCCATAATATTGGCAATGGCACCATCATCAATGAAAATTGGCGCTTCAGAAAGAACGCCTAAAGCATGGCCAATTCTGGGAAAATCATCATCTTCTTCGCGGTCAGAAAGCCGACCAGTTCTCATTTTCCATAAGTCAACATTAGCTTCAGCGCAGAGCAGGCGGTCAACTAATTGTTCCTTGGACATTTCCAAGCTGAAAATACCAACCGGCACTTTATGTTTGGTGGCCACATTGCGGGCAATATCCAAAGCCAAGGTGGTTTTACCAACTGAGGGTCGAGACGCCAAAATTAGCAAATCAGATTTTTGCAAGCCAGCCAGTAAATTATCCAAGTCATTATAACCAGTGGGCACGCCGCGCAATTTGCCTTTTTCTTTATGCAGTTCATCAATTCTTTCAAAGGTCTCATTTAAAATACTATTAATGGGCACAAACATCTGCTTTTGGTGGCCCTGGGAAACTGAAAATAATCTTTGTTCAGCCCGGTCCAAAAGGTCCACGACTTCTTCTTCCTGGTCATAACCAATTTTGGTAATTTCAGAAGCAGCAGAAATAAGATTTCTTAATGTTGCTTTTTTTTGGACAATTTCAGCATAATTAACCACATGGCTAGAGGTTGGTACTGCATTGCTCAAAGAAACCAAATATGTGCGGCCGCCAATTGTTTCAAGCTGGCCTTTATCAATTAAGCGGTTAGAAAGAGTTAATAAATCAATTGGCTCGCGTTTGCGGAATAAATCCAAAATCGCTTCAAAAATCATTTTGTGCTTGTCATGGTAAAAATCTTCAGGTCCGACAATGTCAGCAATGCGAATAATCGCGTCTTTATCAATCAAAAGAGAACCCAAAAGCGATTGCTCGGCTTCAATGTTTTGGGGTGGAAGTTTTTGCATGATGTCTTGGTCTTTCTTGGGCATAACATACGAAATTACGAATCTTTTACGAATATACGAATAGTTAAGGATTTTTGATTATGTTTTTATTACTACATCTTATAATATCTTAGCTCATTTTGGCAAGAAGTAAAATGTTGAGAAAATGTTGACAAATTTTTCTGATTTAGTTAAGGTTTTATAAAGTTCTTTTAAAATTGTGAAAGGAGACAATAATGCCCAGAAAAAATCCAAAACGTCCTGGGCTTAAAACGCCCAAAATTATTTGCGATTTATGCAAAGAACCTGTTGACGAATTATATCTTAATCCGCGTTATCAAAATCATTCACCAAAAAATCAAAAATTTTGCTGTTTTGAATGTAAAAAGAAAATTGAAGGAAAAGTCTATTAAAACGTCAGAAAGCAGTCTAACAGAGGAGGAAAAAATGGCCAAGGGTAAAAATTATAGAAGAAGAGCCAAATCTTCTCGCGGTAAGAAAGGTTTTGATTGTGCGAAATGTGGTCATAATTTTGATGAAGTTTTCCCTGATGAGTCAGGGAATTTGTTCTGTAAAACCTGTGTGCCAAAAACAGAAACAATTGAAGCTGTCCGTAAAGCAGCTTAGGAGGAAAAATGATAAAGCGTTATTTAGATCCGGAAATTGACCGTATTTGGAGTAATGAACAGAAACTAGAGAGATGGCAAGACACTGAATTGGCAGTTATTCAAGCCAGAACTAAGCTGGGAACTTATCCCTCAAATGTTTATGATTTAATTGCCAATACCTTGAGAAATACGCCAATCGACATTAAGGATTGGCTGGCCAAGGAAGAGCAAACGCGCCATGATTTGAATGCTTTTCTCTTGGAAAGGACGCAGCATCTGGCAAGAGCGCTTCACCAGTATTTCCATGAAAGTATGACCTCTTATGATACTGAAGAACCGCCAATGTCCTTAATGCTTCTGGCTTCAATAGCAGTTGTAGAAAAGGCCTGCAATAAGCTCTTGGGAATTTTGATCGACAAGGTTAAACGCTATCAATACACGCCCATGTTGGGCAGGACGCATGGCCAGGAAGCTAAATTGCAGTCAGTCGGCAAAAGATTTTTTACCTGGTATGTCAAACTCTTCGTGTCCTTTCTCGAACTGCAAAAAGCTAAGGAAAATATTTACTTTTCTAAGCTTTCAGGCGCTATTGGCAATTATCAGGGAGTTACCCCTGAAGAAGAGAAAATAGCCCTGGAAATTATGGGCCTAAAACCATTTAAAGGCGCAACTCAAATCATGCCTCGCCAATTGCATCAGCCACTATCTAATGCTTTGGCCATGATCATTGGCAGCTTAAGCCAAATGGCGTTGGACATCCGTTTAGGCGCCAGAAGCGGCAACAAGATTTTTCAGGAATATTTTGACAAAAAGCAGATGGGTTCAAGCGCCATGCCGCATAAAAAGAACCCAATTGACGATGAGAACCAGGAAGGCATGTTCATTCTTGGCAAGAATTACGCCCAGATGTTGCGTGATATCATGGTCACCTGGGAAGAGCGCTCTATTGAGCAATCAAGCGTAGAGCGCGTGGCTTGGCCTGACTTGTTTCATGTGGTCATGCGTTCGTTTAAAAACATGACCAGGGTCATTGAAAAGCTGCTGATTTTTAATGACAATATGCTGTTGGAAATCATTAACTGTAAGGGTTGCTATTCATCGGAAGATGCTAAGGAATGGCTCATGAAAAAAGGCGAGCCATTTGGCCTAACCTATGAAGATGCCTACCGCATTGTCCAGCTGGCAGCAGAAAATGCGCATGCAGTAAATTCTTATCGCCAAAATGTGCGAGCTAATCCGCCAGATTCACTTGAGGCAGCTCAAAAGCTGTTGCGGATAATGGATGAGCATTTCCGCCATGCCTGCAATTCTTACGATGGAATTGACGACATAATAATTGGAGGCAAGTTAACTTATTCTCCTGAATTGGGCATTAGCGCTGAAGAAATTGAGCGCTGGAAATTAATCTTATTGAAAATCTTCAATCCAGAAAATATCAAGAGTTTCCTGGAGATTTTCAGCATCAAATATCAGCTCCGCAATGAACATTTCTTATTTGAGGAACTGAGATAGTTCTGAAAAAAAAATAACCCCCGAACTCAATTGAGTATCGGGGGTTTTTGTTGGTTAGTTGGTAAGGGTAAAGAAGCCAGTTTAGGTTAGGTATTTGGGTTAGGTATTATTTTAATGACCAACAACCTAACCGTTAGACCATACTGGCATCTTAGCCCATTAACTTTAGACCAGCTTTTAGTGTTTGGCAAAGCCGCGGAATTCAGGCGCGACAAAGGCGACTGAAAGACCGGCTTGCTTGAACAATTCCTGAACTTCAGGCAGCTTTTGGCCATCGGCTGGCACAACTCCGCCCAGGCAGCCTGCGTCAATCAGCAGTTCAGTGCCTTCGCGGATGTCAAGCCGGCTAATGTCAGAGCCAGCTTTGGCAAGAATGCGCATAGCTTGACGCGGATTTGGCTGCGACGGTTTGAGCTGCGCATGAGCATTGTCAGCAGCCTGAACCAGTTCCCGGGTCAGTTTGATCAGTTCATTGATATCAGGCGCCTGGCTACGAGCGAATGGGAAAAAACCATCCGAGGCAAAGAAAGAACCATGCGTGTCATGTCCGGCGCGATTTGCTCTTTCCAAACAAAGACGCACGCAGGCAATCCTGTCTTGCTGGCCGCAGCCCAGGCCGATCAGCATGTTATCATTGGCCAAGGCAACAGTATTGGAACTGGCTTTCCAGCAAATAGCCCAGGCAATGAGCAGGGTGGCGAAGTCATCATTTGTAAGCGGAGCGCCAATCCATTCCTTAACACTGTCTGGTGTTAAGATAAATGGATATTGTCTTTGGCGCAAAAATCCGCCGCGGACTGGTTTCCATATCCATTCTGTTTTGGGCAGTTTGGGACTGTTCAGGTTTGGGTTGCTTAAGAGCCGGCGCTTTTCTTTTTGACCCAGCAGTTTGATTGTAGTGTCAGAAAACTCTGGCGCGACTACTAGATCAAGGCCCCACTTTGGTCGGCCAATGTCAATGTGGGAAGCTGGTGCATACAGCACCTGCCCTAGTTCGTCAGTAATAGGGAAATTGGTGATCACTTCACCGCCCAGGACCGCTACTTTGTCGCCAAGCAGGGCTTTTTCAATTGCCTCTTTGGGATCGCTCCAGTCAATGGCAGCGCCACAGGGATTGCCATGTTTACCAGCAATGGCAATGAACGGAACTATGTGCGGGTCAAAGCGACGGAAGGATTCGGCCAAGGTGCACATAATTTCCAGAATGCCATTGGCATCAGCCAAAGCAGTGTAGCTGGGATCGCCAGCATCTACCTTGAATTTGTGCAAGGCAAGCGGATCATCGTCATCCACTGCAAAGTGGTGAGCCGGGTTTTGGCATTTGTTTTCAGCATAGGCCAGCTTTCTGACTTCGGATAAAAAGATTGCTTCAACTCCCAGCCCCATTTCCTTAGCCAGAAATTTGCTGATGGCAGCGTCATAGCGGGCCATGAGGTTAAAAACCTTGTAAGCCAATTCCAGACGCAGTTTTTCCGAGACTTCGCCGGAATTTTCCAGTTCAGCAATGACTCTCTGGCGATCAGCCGGATCGCAGATAACAACGATGCCGTGGTCATGATTTTTGGCTGCGCCACGGATCATGGTAGGTCCGCCAATATCTGTTTTTTCCATGACTGATTCTATTGTCGGTTTGGGTGCGGCAATGGCTTCCAGGACAGGATAAAGGTCCACACAGATAATGCCAAAACGCGGGATGCCGTATTTTTTTCTTTCTTTGGTATGGTATACGGTATTTTTGGCCAAGATGCCGCCATGGATTTTGGGATGCAGGGTAACGACGCGATGGTCTAAAATAGGTTTTAAACCGGTAATGCGGGCCACGTCAATTACGCCCATGACCCCATTTTCTTTGAGGTGTTTAGCTGTGCCACCTGAAGAGACAATGGTATAGCCCAGGCGTTTAAGCGCTAAGGCAAAATCCACAATTCCTTCTTTGTAATACACACTAAGCAAGGCCAGCTTTTTCCCTTCCCAAGCGTTTTTTCTCGCTTTCTTTTTTCCCTTAATTATTTTTGCCATTTTTTTACATTCCTCCTTAAATTTTTTAACCCACGCTAAACGCGCGAGTGTTTTCCAAGGTGCAGATTGATAACTCCACTTAATCAAAAATGGGGGGAGTTGTCAATAATTTGGGCAATTGGTTTAATGGTAAAGGTAAAGAAGCCCGTTTGGGTAAGGTTTTTTGGTTAGGTATTTTATTTTGTGAATACCAACAACTTAACCATTTGACTATACTGGCATCTTAACCCTAACCCATTGACTTTTTTCACTATTCATAATAAGGTTTTTACAAGTTAGCACGTTTAAAACCCGCTTTGCGGGATAAAAATATTAAAGGAGGAGAAAAAAGATGGCACAAATACCGTTAAGATTGGAATCCCCACAATTAAAGGGCTTGAAATTGCTGACAGATGGTAAAGTCAGAGGTATGTATAGCGGCCTGGCTAGAAATTTACTCTTGCAAAGGGCTAGTAATCGAGTAAGCATTTTTGATTTTATCTTAGATGCTTTAATCGAGCAGAAGGGCGAAATTCTGACTGCCCTGACAGTCTTTTGGCTGACAGAGGTATTGCAGGAATTTCCTTCTCATTTGGTTGCCTATGGCAAAGGCATTGATGAGTATTTGCCAAAAAATTTACAGGGAGACATTGATTTAATGAAGCGGGCATTGATAATCAAAAAGTTCAACTTAGCGCCGATTGAAGCCATTGTCCGTTTTTTCCTAACTGGCTCTGGCTGGAAAAGCTACGAAAAAACAGGTAAATGTTATGGCCATAGCGTGCCAGTCGCAGACTGGATGTGGAACGGGATGGAATTGCCTTATCCGATTTTCACGCCAACAGAAAAATCAGACACAGATCCCTGGATTCATCATGATAAGGTGTCTAAGCTCTATGGCTCAGCAATTGAACGCACTGCATTGCAGATCGCGATAGTAGTCAGGAAATATTTGCAGAACGTAGAACTTGACCTTCTTGACACCAAAATGGAGCTGACAGCAAAAGGCGAAATCGGGGACGAAATCATTACGCCAGATTCCAGCCGCATAGTAGATCTGCAGGAGCGGATTGCTATGGCGGCCAAACAGAAATTGGCTTCATCTCTGGACAAGCAATTTGTCAGGAATTGGGGATCCAATGAAGGGATTGATAAACTCGATCCTACCAATCCCGATGATATTGCCAAAGTCCAGCGCATTTCCGTGCCTGACGAAATCATTTCCCAAACAAGGCAGATTTATCGCTATCTGTTCTGGCGGATTACAGGCCAAAAATTGGAGAAATTTCAAAGTCTGGTCATGGATATTCCTGACGCACGTCCGCCAAAAGTAAAAGTTGCAGTCATCCTAGGCAGCCGTTCGGATTTAAAACAGTGTTCAGTCGGTCTAGTTAGACTGCAAGACAGGGCAAAAGCTGGCCGTATTGACTTTGAATTGAATATTTGCAGCTGCCACCGCAACCCTGATGAAACAAAGTCATTTGCCATAATGACTAAGGCTGATGTAATCATTGCAGGCGCGGGCATGGCTGCAGCACTGCCAGGCATACTCAAAGCTCATTTGAGAAAAGTAGGCAAAAAAATACCAGTAATCGGTGTTGCTTTTGAAGGAACCCGTCTCGAGGGAAGCTTCAATAATGAGTATCTTAAAGATACAGAAGCAGCGCAGCTTTCTATTGAACGATTGCCTGGCCAACCAGTTATCCTGGATCAAAATGGCAAAGCTTTTACCGGGCCCAAAGGTTTTCTTCAGGCCTGCATGCTGGCAATTGATGGCGAATTTATGCCAGAGAAAATTCCAGCTGGTAAAGAGGCGGAATTTGGCATAGAGGACTATATGGTTGAGCCAGCTTAAACGCACTTATCGTGCCAAAAGGGCTTGAAGAAATTCAGGCCCTTTTTATTTTTCCTCCTTCTCGCAAGCACACTTTAGTGTGCGGTTTGCCCTTCGACACTAAAGTGTCGAAGCAAGGATAAGATGGGCGAAAACGGCTTTTGTTTTGTCTAAATTAATAAGGGATGCCTCCGCTTTGGTCGGCATGACAAAAGCCGTTTTCGCCATGTCCATTGACATTTTTTATAAATTTTGCTAATCTAAATAATCTCAATTAAAGGAGGAAAAAATGCTCGATTGTTCAGAAGAAAAGAAAATCTTTGAATTCTTAGGCAAATCAGAAATTCACGAATTAACAGACGAAGAATTAGAAATGGTTCTTGAACACAGGGAAAAATGCCCAATCTGTAATGCCCTTTGGAAAAAAGAAATGGCAGATCTGCCTGAAGGCTATTTTGATGAATTGCATCACAAGACAATGAAATACATCAAGGATTCGGTTAATAAATTGCCTTGGCGTCAAAAATATTCCATCAAGCTCCGTCTCTTCAAAAATGGCTTGAGAGCAAAACTTAACAAGTTGCTCCATGTCTGGTAATTTGTAAAAATCAAGTACGGGCAGGTACTTTGAAAACAAAAGCGTAAAATCATAAGTCCATAGCTGATGGCTGGTCCTAAGCAATTGGCTGATTTTGCAAAACATTAACCTCAACCATAGCCAATGGTTTAACCTAGGCGATTGGAGGAAAGAAATGAATTCTTGTAGTGATTCGGGAAAAAACATCCTGGATTTCGCAGACCTCTTTTACGGATTAAGCCAAAGATTCTTAGTAATCAGAGGTTGTTTCATTGATAACAATAAACATAAATTGCAGGCTGTGCGTATTATCATGTACAGCTCATTCAAAGAAGACGAGACATTAACGTATTTGTATGAATACCAATTTGGCTTTAAACAACTTACAGATAAAGTTGAATTGGCAGTCCTGACTTATCCTGATTATCAATCAGAGGATGGACGTGATCGGAAAATTTTTAATTGGAAATGTTCTCAAATGATCATCCGTTATAATGGTTTAACGCCTTGGCTTGAGTCAAAAAATCCGGCATATTTTATTAAACAACAGTCTGGGGACGATTATTTTGCTTTAAGAAATACAAATCTCCAAGTCATTGCTCATGTTTGCCGGGTGCACGGGATGATTTTGGGAAAAGGCAAGCCCTCTGGATGTTCTGATGAAGCCTGGGGAAAATTCAATGAAAGACTATCGGCATTTATTAATGCCACCATTAAAGATAGTTTAAGATAATAACTCGCTGCTGCCCCAGCGAGTTTTTTAATTCCTACGAAATACGAATCTTTTACTAATATACGAAAAGTAGAGAAGGAAAATTTGTATATTTGTATTTTTATTCGTAATTTCGTAGGGGTTATGTTAAAATAATTTCATGCAAACCTATAAATTACACAAAGAATCCTTTTGTCCGGAAAAGTTTAAGATTGATTACCAAGCAGAATTAAACAAAGAACAATTAGACGTGGTCCTTAATGGCGAGGGGCCTTGTTTAGTTTTAGCTGGGGCAGGGTCTGGCAAGACCAGGACTTTGGTTTATCGCGTGGCTTATTTGATTGAAAAAGGCGTAAATCCTAAAAATATACTTTTAGTTACCTTTACTAATAAAGCAGCCAAGGAAATGCTAAATAGGGTAGAAGTGCTCTTAAAATGCCAGCCAAAAGGCCTGTGGGGCGGGACTTTTCATCATATTGGCAATATGGTTTTACGCCGATATGCTAAGGTTTTGGGCTATAATAGTAGTTTTAATATCTTGGATCAAGAGGATTCTAAAACCCTATTAAAATCAGTAATGGGTGAATTAAATTTAAATTATAAAGACAAGTATTTCCCAAAGCCAGATGTAATTCAGGCCATTATTAGTTTTAGTTCCAATAGCCAAAAGCCAATTGAACAAGTGGTGCAGGATAAATATAGTTATTTAGATCCAAAATTAATTCCAGTCATTGAAATGGTTAATAAAGAATATCAAATGAAAAAGTTTAAAACCAATGTCATGGATTTTGATGATCTTTTGACAAACTGGCTAAAATTTTTGAAAAAAGATAAAGAAGTTAAAAATAAATTAGCTAGCCAATTTAAATACATTTTGGTTGATGAATATCAGGACACGAATAAAATCCAAAGTGAAATTATTTATGAATTAGGTTCAGTGCATAAAAATATTTTGGTAGTAGGGGATGATTGTCAGTCAATTTATTCTTTTCGCGCCGCTGATATTAATAACATTCTGTCATTGCCCGACAGATTAACTGGCACTAAGATTTTTAAATTAGAAACTAATTACCGCTCTTCGCCAGAAATTTTAAAACTGGCAAATCAAAGTATTACTTATAATTTAAATCAGTATCAAAAAGTTTTACAGCCGGTTTTAGCCAGCAAGCAAAGGCCTGCTTTGGTTCCGCTTAAAGACGGGGAACAGCAGGCAGAATTTATTTGTCAGAGGATCTTAGAACTTCAGGAAGAAGGCGCAACTTTAAATGACATGGCTGTTCTTTTCCGCTCTGCTTTTCAGGCCATGGAAATGGAATTGGAATTAAATAAAAGAAATATCCCGTACCAGATGCGCGGGGGCATCAAGTTTTTTGAACAAGCGCATATTAAAGACGTGATTGCATTTTTAAAAATTCTGGCTAATTATCAGGATGAGCTATCCTGGAAAAGAGTTTTACTTTTAAATGACGGAGTTGGGCCAGCTAATGCCGAAAGGGTCTGGCAGGAAATAAAACCAACTGAAAATCTAAAAAATGCTATTTCCAGTTTGGTTAAAATTTCTGTTTCAGAAAAGGTGACGCGCAGTTTGGAAAAGCTTAATTCCTTGCTGAATACATTAGTTGCTCAGGAAAAAGATTTCATTGCTACAGCCATAAAGTTAATTATTAAATCTGAATACGAAATTTATTTAAAAGCCAATTTTGAAAATGCCAAGGACCGTCTTGAGGATTTGAACCAGCTGGCCAATTTTGCCTTGCAGTATGAAAAGCTGGAAAATTTTTTGTCTGATGTAACTTTGTCCCAAAATTTTAAAGGCGAACAGATTGAGGGTTATCAAGAAGGCCCTGATGAGTCCTTGGTTTTAAGTACAATTCATCAGGCCAAAGGTTTGGAATGGAAATATGTTTTTTTACTAGGATTGGTTGAAGGCCAGTTCCCGCATTATAAAATTTATGATCATCCAGAGGAAATTGAAGAAGAACGGCGTTTGTTTTATGTTGCTGTTACCCGCGCCAAAGATGAATTATATTTAACTTATCCAATTATTTCCTTTTCTTTTACCACTGGAGAAAATATTAATAAACCATCAAGTTTTATTTCAGAATTGGATGATAACTTGTTTGAGCCATGGCGTGTTGATAACAACAACGAGTACGATAACGATAACGAGGATGTATTGATTGATATTGATAGACCTGAAAAGAAATTGAGGAAGCATGAGTTTTTAAGATCAGTGACTTATGATGATTTAGAGGATTGATATAATTAGGTTTTATGATGTTGTATGAGGTTATATGAAGTTTTATTAGGTTGCATCATCATTCGTGGATTCGCATTATGATCACAAATTCGTATTAATTAAAAAAGCCGAGGGATTAGCCCGGCTTTGTAAATAAATTTTGATTTGATTAAGGAATTATTGGGGTGTTGGTTGTCTGGTGGCGTGCGTTGTCTTGGCCGCCTGATGCCATGGCAATTAAACCACCGGCGATCACGACAGTCACCGCAATAACAATTGCGTTTTCAAGCCCTATTTTGGACTTGCACTTCTCGATGATTGAGTGTTCGTGTTTGCTTGCCGGTTTGTGAGTTGCGGCCAGCGCTGTCCCATTTATGCCCCCGAAAAAGAAGCATGCTACCATCATCATCACAACAATTTTTTTCATTCTACTATCTCCCAAAAAGCTTTTGGATCTTAGGTATTGTGTCGCTAAAGCGACAGTTGGATACCTTAATTTAGAATATTATCATATTTTAATACTTTTGTCAATAGTTTGTACTTTATAGTTGGCTAAAATTAGTTAAATAAGGGCTTTTTGTCAATACTTTTGGAATGATCAATTGTATGGATAAATTTTTTAATCATCCGCCACATTGTTATTTGGATGATTTTTATTATTTTATAACATCTCATACGGTCAGAGATAATATTTTTGATAGTGATTATAAAAAAGGATTTATATATTTTTCAATTATTAAAGCTTTGAAAAAGTATAATTATACCTGCCAATCATGGGTAATTTTAGAAAACCATTATCAATTAGTAGTTAAAAGCAGAAAAGGTGAAGATTTAGGCAAGTTCGTCAGGTATATAAATGGCCGTTCAGCAAACCTTCTCCTCCACGACTCTCCGCATTTTATTGCGGAGAAAGAACCCACACTCAACGGCCACTTGAAAAATTTCATTCTTGACTCTTGCCAACAAGATGGTGAAAATCATGGAGTACCGGATTACTACAATAAAGTTTGGTACCAATATTGGGATACACCATTAGAAACTACTGAAGATATTTGGGGCTGTATTAATTACAGCCATGTAAATCCAATTAAACACGGACTTGTGAAAGATTTATTTAGCTTAGATAAGTATAAGTGGTCTAGCTATAATGCTTATTTAGAGAAATATGGACTTGAATTTATGATAGAGTGTTTTGAAAAATTTAAGTTTGATGTATAATTAAAGTATAAAGATTTACAGCTGATTATCATCAACAAGATGATGATAATCAGGGAGAGAAAACTATGTTAGATATAGAAATCCAACACGGCGACATAACTAAAGTTCAGGCAGATGCCATTGTTAATCCGGCTAATTCTTTGGGCTGGATGGGCGGGGGATCTGCTGGCGCGATAAAAAAAGCAGGCGGCAAAGTCATTGAAGATGAAGTTGTGGCCAAAGCACCTTTGGAAATCGGCAAAGCAGTGGCCACCACTGCTGGCAATTTATCTTATAAAGCAATCATTCATGCGCCTACCATGGAAACGCCGGCAGAAAAAGCCAAGGACTATAATGTGGCCATGTCAGTACGCGGGGCTTTGCTTTTGGCAGATGACCAAAAATTCAGGACTCTTGCCATGCCTGGCATGGGAACCGGAGTCGGCGATTTTCCCAAGAAGGAAGCGGCCAAGGTAATGATTGAAGAAATAAAGAAGTTTGAGCCCATTAATTTGGAAAAAGTAATTTTGATTGATTTGGATGAGGAATTAGTTAAGGCCTGGGAAACACAACTTAAGAAAAAATAAATTTTTATAAATGAAAATCCCTGCACGAATTACGCAGGGTTTTTTTAGTTTAAGCCATCTAGGCTGCTTGTTTTCTGATTTTTTTAAAAAGTTTTTTTAGCCGTTTTTTCTGATTGCGGCCATAGATCTTGAGGACTTTGTTTGCCAATTTGATGATGGCTTTCTCAAAGCTCTCAGCTCCGCAGCAAAGGCTCATGTCTATAGTCGGCATGCCATCAGCATGACCCAGCATTTCTATATCGCTTTTGCTCATTTCCTCGGAGTTGACCCAGGGTCCGCATTCCAGCCAGATTCTGGTTCTGGTATTTTTCTTTTTATTGTTGCGGATTTTTTTGGTTTTGGGATTGACCTTGGCCACATCAATATCTAAACAGCGGTAAAACATACTATCCAGAAAGTCTTTGGGTTTTGCTACATGTTCTTTACAAAATCCTTTCATTGCCCTGACAATAACTTTCTTGCCATCCCATTTCATTTTTTGCAGCATCCAGGCATTGGCAAACATGTCATGGTTTTCCAAAAAACTCCAGGCCGCAAAGAAATCAGCAAACTTTTTCAAGCTAATCCTCCTTTGTGGATGTAAAAAAAAGTTAAACGATACAATTATATATATTAGCATATATTTTTATTTTTGTCAACTTTTGGATATTTAAAAACAGCCCCGCGTTGCAGGACTGCTTTGTATATGGTTAAAGTTTACTTTGGAGCTCGGCTATTTTCTTGGTCAGGAAATCCCTTGGTTCCAGCTTGATTTCATCAGCCAATTTCTCAGCATCTTTTAAACATTCAAGTGCTTCTGGTAAATTATTCAGGTTTTGGTAGATATCACTCATTAAGGTGAGGCACTGAATAATTTTTTTAGGCCTTGAATTTTTCTGGGCCATTCTTAATGATGCCAGGGCTTCTTCATATAGCCCCATTTCATTATAAGCAATGGCCAGGTCAAAAAGCGCGTCAGGGTCATCTTCAATTGATTGGTGCGCTCGATTGCGGATTCTGTTAATAATGGCATCTATATCATTGTCTTCATTTATTTCTGGTAGAGCTGTATTTTTTTGAATTTTTGCCTTGGCTTTTTCTAGTAAAATATCCAGGCCAGGGAAAATCGGGATTCTAATTTTTTTGTTAACTGCATCAACTGAGGAAATTTCCCGACCCTCTTCAGTTTCTTTGACCATCCAGTTAAGTAAGCTCAAAGCATATTTCATTGCTTCCACTCTGGTGGCCAGGCCTAATGTTTCTTTCAGATTATCGAGGAACTCGACTGCTGATTTATTCAATTCCATTTGGACTCTCATTTTTTTACCTCCTTTTAGTTTTCTTAAAGTTAGCATTAAGATTGTTTTTTGTCAACCTAGCCTTTCGCGAAGGGCTGGGTCAATTTTAAAGCGGACTTCTTAGGGTCCGCTTTCAGGTAGATTTTTGACTCCTTTGAAATATTTTTTTCCAGTAAAGAATTCTTTTAGTTTGGCAACATCTTCTTTGTCGCCTGCATAAATCAGTTTAAAGCTGATTTTATCAGAATCACCATCCTGGTCTGGCAGAGTGGTGATTACTTCGCTAAAAGATTTTGTTTCCTGGAAAATATCCGGCAGATCAATGTCAAAAGATTCTAGGTCTAAGGCAACGGTTGCCTGGACAATAGAATTTTTTGACTCAAAGTTTTCGAGCAGTCGAAAAAGCTCCCATTCAGTAAGAGATTCCAGAAATTCAGGATCAAATCCTTTGTCTTCCAGTTTTCTTACCAAATCTTCAATTTCAGATGCTTTGGACATTTTTTTCTCCTTTGTAGATTTGCTTTTAGGCTATCATTTAAGATTATTGATTGTCAATTATATATAGGGTAATTAAATTTTTCAAGAGCATGGCCACTGTCATTGGCCCGACTCCGCCCGGCACTGGCGAGCGAAAAGATGCGACTTTATCAACTTTGGGATCAACATCGCCAATGGTTTTACCTTTAACTTTGTTTATTCCGACATCAATAATTATGGCATTTTTTTTTACCATGTCTGGTTTGATGAATTTGCGTTGGCCAATGGCAACGACTAAAACGTCTGCTTGTTTTAATTTCTGATTTAAGATTTCAGATTTAAGATTTAAGTATTCAACCTTAGATTCTGGCAGTAATTTTTTAAATGGCTGGCTGAATACTTCTGAATTGGAAAGAATTATAACTTTCTTATTTTTTAAATCAACTTTGGTTTGTTTGAGCAATTCCATGATACCTAAAACATTGGGTGAAATAACCTTTGTTTGCGGATGAAAGCCATCAATATCTTTGTCGGGTTTAATGGCCTTGATTAATTCATTTTGATTGAATTTTTCAGGCAAGGGCAATTGCAAGATAATTCCCTTGATTGCTTGATCATTATTTAAAAAGTTTATAACTTCTAAAATTTTTTCTTCAGGGCAATTTTTATCTAAAAAGTAAGAAAAAAAATCAATGCCCACTTTATTGCAGGCCTTTTGTTTTAATTTAAGATACATTTTGGAAGCAGGATCATTGCCAACCAAAATAGCAGCCAGGCCAGGTTTTTTTTCCAGCTTGGCAACTTGTTTTTTGATGTCTAGGAGAATTTCATCAGCGATTTTTTTGCCGTCTATGAGTTGTGACATAATGCGAATAATCCGAATGATTTAGGAATTTTATCTTCTTTGATCAATTAGACCTCCAGTATATTTTGCACTGTAAATTAAGTTATTATTTTGATAAATTTTTTCTTCGCCAGAAAAATTGTCAATTTCACCTGTAAATTCATTAAGATATTTAAAATTATTTGCTTGGAATTCTTTTGGACCACGAAATGGTTTGTCCTCGGGAATTAGCTGTAATGCTTGTTGTAAAAATCCATATAGATTTTTTAAATCAGTAATATTTTTATTAACTGAACCATAATAAGTCATAATATAGACCGGTTTACCTTTATAAAATACAACTTCGCGACCACCATAAGGTTCACCGCCAAAGTAATTATCGTGGTATTTCCAATCGCCATCAATAAAAATCATGGTTGTTGAATTATCCTTTTCAATAATTTTAGGCGCGGCTTCACCAGCAGCATAGGTAGATTTTTTGGCTTTAACTAAGAATTCACGAAGTTGTTTTAAGTCAAGCATAATTTATTTGGGCCAGGCCTTGGCCTAGACAGGCGAAAACGCCCCTTTGTCATCCCGAACAAAGTGAGGGATCTCCTTGTACATAGAGATTCTTCGCTTCGCTCTGAATGACAAGACGCGGACAAAGGTGCGTTTTCGCCACGTCCATTTAATACTTTAAATCTTTATAAATAAGGAATTGAGAAGTTAATTTTTTTACTAATTCTTCTGATTGTATTTTAACTTTTTCATCTTTTGGATTTTTTAAAATATCTGCAATCACTTGCCCAATTTGTTTCATTTCATTTTCTTTCATGCCTTGAGTGGTTAAAGCCGGTGTGCCTAAACGCAGGCCAGAAGGATTAATTGGGGGATTGTCATCATAAGGAATAACATTGGCATTGGTATAAATTCCAACTTCTGCTAAAATATTTGCCGCTTCTTTGCCTGAAATTTTTAAAGGCCTACAATCAATTAAAATCAAATGCGTGTCAGTTCCGCCAGTAATTAGAGTTAAGCCATTATCAATAAAAGTTTGGGCTAATACTTGGGCGTTAATAACTGTTTGTTTTTGATCAGCAATAAACTTGTCAGTCAGTGCTTCATTAAAACAAACTGCCTTAGCTGCAATAATATGTTCAAAGGGTCCGCCTTGGGTGCCTGGAAAAACTGCTTTATCAATTTTAGCAGCCAGTTCTTTTTTGCATAATATAATGGCTCCTCTGGGGCCGCGTAAAGTTTTGTGAGTTGTGGTCATTACAATATCAGCATCTGGAAATGGATTTTGGTGCTCACCGGCAATAATTAAACCAGCAATATGGGAAATATCAGCCAAATGATAAGCCCCAACTTCATGAGCAATTTCACTAATCTTATTAAAATCAACCTTTCTGGGATAAGAAGAAAAGCCGGAAATAATCAGTTGCGGTTTTTCTGCTTGGGCAATTTTTTTAATTTCATCATAATCAAGCAGGTTAGTTTTGGGATCAACATTATAATGAACTATTTTATAAATCTGACTAACCAAACTAACTTTACTGCCATGAGACAAATGTCCGCCATGCGCTAAATTTAAAGATAGAATTTTATCTCCCGGTTTAAGTAAAGCAAAATAGATGGCTAAATTGGCAGTAGTGCCAGAGTGGGGCTGGACATTGGCATGTTCGGCGCCAAATAACTTTTTAGCCCGCTCAATGGCCAGATTCTCAACTTCATCAATATATTGATTGCCAGTGTAATAACGGGCATGCGGATAACCTTCAGCATATTTATTATTTAAAACACTGGCCATGGCTTCCAGAACAGCAGGTGAAGTAAAATTTTCCGAGGGAATCATAACTAATCCGCTTTGCTGGCGGTTTAGTTCGTTTTTAATGGATTGATAAATTTGGTTGTCTTGTTTTTTTATATTTTTCATATGGATACTAATGTACGAATATTTTATCCCGAAGGGATCCCTTCGGGACTAATAATACTAATTGGTAATGGAATAAATATTAGTATCATTAGTATTGTATTAGTATATTCGTTTCATTTATCTAATTTTACGAAAAAAAACACATTTTGTCAAAAAGGAAAAAGAGGGGCACAATTACCCCTCCTTTTAGGAATGGAGCCAAACTAGCTTCCCGACATAAAAGCCGTTTGGCTTTAACTTAGAGTTGTTTTTATCTTACAGGAAAATTTTAAATTGTCAATAGTTTTAAAATAAAGCCCCGGATATGTCCAGGGCTTTTTATACATTAAATTATTCCATGAGAGTGTATTTAATTTCAGCGCCAGTTTTATCCGGCATATAATCCAAGGTCATTTGGAAATGTCGTATTTTTCCCAACATGGCGATGGTAAATAACTGATGTAAGCGATAATAAATATATCTTATTAAGTCATTTACCCCAATACCCTTTGGTATTGAAAGATCAGCTATTGGAAGATCAATTAAATCTCCACGTTCACAGTCGATGCATAATTTTTCTTTGTCAGTGGTATTTTTTTGAAATTGTATTTTACCACCAACTATTTTTTTGTCTCGAAAAGCAAACACAACATTATCTACGAGCGTTAAAATCATCTGTTCAATATCAAGTGATTCTTCCATGCTTAGGGTTACGAATACCAGTCTCATTTTTAATGTCCTCCTTTGATTTGCCCTCAAAACTTGAGGGGATAGGCCCGCGAAGCGGGCGAATGAAAGTATCTAAAAGATTACATATTTTTAATTAGTTGTCAAGCCAAAAAATTAAGACCCCGGCCCTTAAATAAGAGCCGGGGAGAACTGGAAGGTAGCCAATGTCCATCCCAATGATGGCTTGGCATTTCAATTTTTACATTAAAATTAAAAATAGTCAACCCAGCCCTTCGCGAAGGGCTGGGTCAAAAGATATAATCTAATAAATAAAGTTGCAGCCAAGAGTTAAAAAATTAAGACCCCGGCCCTTAAAGATAAGAGCCGGGGGAGGTTCAGGGTTGCCAATGTCCATCTTACTGATGGGTTGGCACTTTAATTTTTACATTAAAATCAAAAATAGTCAACCCAGCCCTTCGCGAAGGGCTGGGTCAAAAGATAATAATTTAATATAAAAAAAAGAGGCAGTCAGGGTGGCTGGCCTAACTGCCTTAAGTGCGGAATGATGGTTGTGATACGGGTAATTTTGTAATATGGAGGAGCTTTATTTTGATCTAGGTTTTACCTAGTTGTTTGCACCCTGAACCGAGGGGGCTCAGGGTTTTGAAATGGAAAGAACTATATGTGATCAGTTAATCATTGATTAGTTAATCATTGATTAACTGTTATTGCCGCAGACCCCGCAAGGCAGGATCTGCTTGGAGAAGTAAGAAACAAGATGAACAGAAGACCATCCGTTTCAATTTTAGTATAACAAAATAAAATTAAGCTTACAAATTTTTCACCATGTAAGTTTTCCACAATGTATAACCCAAATTTTTATAATATTCTCTGACCCCAATTCCTGAAATTACAGCAATTTTTTTAAAGCCCTGCTTTTTTGCTATTTTTTCAGCTTCCTGGATTAATCTTTTGCCCAAACCAATGTGTTGAACTGCCTTTTGTTTAGATTTTAAAGGCATTAGTTGGCCATATGTGTGAACTTCGCGAATCATGGCCGTATCTTTTAATTCAGGTAATTCTATTAATAAATTCTGATCCAGATTTTGGGGAATCCTTAATCTTAAAAAAGCAAAAAGAGTTTTGCCATCTTTGGATTCATAACTTAAAAAATATTCCAGCCCTTCTGAGGCCTGATACTTTATAACTTTTAACTTTATACTTTCTAACTCTATTTGCTGATTCCTCGCTTCTCGACATCTAATACACTGACAAACTTGCCCGGTTCTTTTAAATTCTTCCTGAATAAGCTGGCGCAGATTGGAAATTTTATTGCCAGCTAAAATGCTTTCTTTGGGAATGTCGCGAATTAAGCGGCTCAGCCGAACATAAGGCGGAATTATTTTTTTTATTTTAATTAATAAATTTAAAAGCTGTTTATCCGAATACGGCTTGTATTTGCCTTTTTTTAACCATTTGTAAAGTTCTGAAGTTTTAGTCACCACACAGGGATAAATTTTAAGCATGTCTGGCTGGAAGTTTTGGTCAGTAAACAATTTTTTAAACATGGCTAGATCTTTGGCTGGAGTTGATCCAGGCAAGTTGGGCATCATATGGTAAGAAATTTTAAAGCCAGCGTCTTTGAGCAGTTTTGTGGCTATAATAGTTTGTTCAACCAAATGCCCGCGTTTATTAAATTTTAAAATTTTGTCATCTATGGTCTGCACGCCAATTTCGCAGCGCGTAGCCCCAAGCTCGCGCATGCGTTTAATTTCAGCTACATCAATATAGTCAGGCCTGGTCTCCAAAGTTAAACCAATGACTCGATATTTGGCTTTTTCATTCCATTTTTGCGCTTGGGCTAAAGATTTAGCAGTTTTGCCATTAAACCCATCAAAGCAACGTTTAATAAACCAGTCCTGATATTTATTAGGTAAATAACTCCAAGTTCCACCCATGACAATTAATTCGCACTTGTCAGTATCATGGCCAGTCATTTTTAAAGCATCTAAGCGCAGTTTAACTTGTTTAAAAGGATCAAACTTACATAAAATAGCGCGCATGACAGCCGGTTCATTGGCTAAATATGACTTTGGCATTTTGCTTTCCGAAGGGCAAAAAATACACTGGCCCGGGCATTTATAGGGCTTGGTTAAAACAGAGATTGGCGCCACACCTGAAAGCGTGCGAATGGCCCGTTTTTTCAGCAATTTTTCCAGGTTTGGCTGCTTTTTAATGCTTCCATGTTTAAGCAATTTATGATAAGCTGAAAGCAGTTTAATTTTCTCTGGCGGAGCTATCTTAAAACTGCCAGCAATGGTACGAATTTTTAGGTTTAAATCGTTTTGGCTGGTGATTTTGGATTTAATCAGCTTAGTAATGATATTTTGGTAAATTTTTTCTGGTTTTAATCTCATAATGAAAATTTTTGAATCCCTTGAATCTCCACCTAAGATTAGGGGGAGATAATAGAGGGGGTTGATTTAAGAACCTCCCCCGAACCCCTCCTTGGTAAGGAGGGGAGAACGTAGAAGTAAAGCTATAATTTTAATAATAAACTGATGAAAAGCAGTATTGCTTTAAAAATTTTAGCCAAAAACAAAGAGCTCTATGACCAGATTGCTCAGGATTTTTCAGATACCAGAAATAAAATCTGGCCTGAATTTGAGTATTTTAAAGGATATTTAGCAAATGGTCAAGATATTTTAGATTTGGGCTGTGGCAATGCCCGGCTTTTAGAATTATTAAAAGATTATCAAATTAATTATTTGGGCATTGATTACAGTAAAAAGTTAATTGAAGAAGCCAAACAGGATTGGCCGAATATTAATTTTATGGTTGGCGATATTTTGGATTTAAATTTAAAAGAAAAATATGACTTAGTTTTTTTAGTTGCTACTTTACATCACATCCCTTCGCAAAAATTACGTGAAAAAGTTTTAATCAATGTAAAATCTGTTTTAAAACCCAATGGCAAACTTTTAATGACCAACTGGAATTTGTGGCAGAAAAGATACCTTAAATATATCATCAAATACACGCTTTTAAAAATGTCTGATCCTGATAAAGAAGTAATCTCGGGGATTGAAGTTAGAGATCTGGATTTGCAGGATGTTTTTATACCCTGGCGCAAGAAATATCAGCGCTATATCCACGCCTTTACTGAAAATAATATGGCGCGCTTATTAAAAAAGACCGGTTTTGAAATTATTAAAAATGTTTCCAATAGCCGAAACATTATTACGGTGGCTAAACTGGCCGAGCCCAAAAATGATTCCTAATTTATGTATTTAATTATTTGGTTAATTTTTTTAGTTTTTATTTTTAGCCTGGCCTTTGCTGGTTGGTCATTTGCGCCCTGGGTGCCTGCCTTTAAAAAAGATTTGCCGCGCATCGCCAAATTAGCTAAATTAAAACCCGGCCAGAAATTTTATGAACTGGGCAGTGGCACGGGCAGTGTCAGCTTTTATATAAATAAAACAACAGGCACTGATGTTGTGGGTTTGGAAATAAGCTTGCCCATGTATTTGATCAGCAAAGTAAAACAATTATTTTACAAAAATCCAAAACTGAAAATTAGGTTTAAGAATTTGTATAAGCAAGATTTATCTGATGCAGATGTGGTTTATTTTTTCGGCATTCCAAGAACATTAAAAGATAAATTGCGCCTAAAATTGGAAAATGACTTAAAGCCAGGCGCCAAAGTTATTTCCTATGCTTTTCTCATAGAGGACTGGCAGCCAGAAATTATTGATAAGCCAGGCGCAAAAGATGTGTCGATTTATTTGTATGTAAGATAATTATTTTGTTAAAATAATAATAAAATTATGCCCTCAACCTTTGAAAATCCATTTACTCCTAAATCCGCCCTGCCTAAAAAGCGGCTTTTTGGAGGTGGGGAGGAAATTAAAAAAAAGGAATTAGGAGTAAAAGCAACTAAAAGAATTAAAGAAATAAAAGAAATAAAAAAACCTTTTAAATTAACGAATAAACAAAGAGAAGTTCTTGAAAATTTTGGTAAGCGTTGGAATAGATCTGACCAATTGAAAAGTTTTTATATTGGAGGCGAGGCAATAGAAAAAATAGATTTGCATAAGGTAGCAGAAAAACAGGGGATAAGAGTTCCCGAAGAAAAATGGGATAGCTATAGACAAGCTGCTTATGAGGCATTGAAAGAGGGATTATTAAAAGGATTAGCTGAAAAGCTAGATGAAATAATTCAATCTAAATTAAAAGAATAATTATTTATTAATAATATTTAAAAATGGACTTAAATAAACTTAAAAAAATTCACATTATTGGCATTGGCGGGATTGGGATTTCAGCTGTGGCCAAATTATTATTAAGCCAGGATAAAATTGTGACCGGTTCTGATTTAAATGATTCGGAGATTATTGAGGTTTTGAAAAATTTCGGGGCTAAGATTAAAATCGGTCCGCACAAAGCAGAAAATGTAGGTAAAGACATTAATTTGGTGTTATATTCTGATGCAGTGCCGGAAGACAACCCTGAACGAGTACAAAGTAAAAAGTATAAAGTAGAAAGTTTGAGTTATTTCCAGTTTTTGGGCCAGTATAGTCAGAACAAATACACCATTGCCATTTCCGGCTGCCATGGCAAAACAACGACTACGGCCATGGCCGGCTTGATTTTGGAAAACGGGAATTTTGATCCGACCGTGATTGTCGGTTCTAAGGTTTCCAATTGGGATGGTAATTTAAGAACTGGCGGCAGTGATTATTTTGTTGTTGAAGGAGACGAATATCGCGCCCACATGCTGGAATTAAGTCCTAAAGTCATTATTTTAACCAATCTGGAATATGATCATCCTGATTATTACAAAGATTTAAACCAATACATTGAAACCTTTCAGGAATTTGTTCATAAATTGCCTTCAGACGGTTATTTTATTTATAATTTGGATGATGTTAATCTGCGGGAACGCTTGGAAAAACCAGGTTGTCACGTTTTAACTTTTGCTTTGGATAACCCGGCAGCTGATTTGATTGCTAAAAATATTAAAATTGAACATGGCCGCCAGATATTCAGACCGGTTTATAAAGGCCAGGAACTGCGGGATTTTAATCTGCAAATCCCTGGTAAATTCAATATCTTAAATGCTTTAGGTGCAAGTTTAATGGCTTTGGAATTGGGCGTTAACCCTGATGTGGTAAAAAGCACTTTGTCTCAATACACTGGCGCCTGGCGCAGATTTGAAATAATCGGCAAAATTTCTGATTTAACGCCTGATAAAAACGGGGCTCTGGTCATTTCTGATTATGCTCATCATCCGACTGAAGTGGCCAAGACAATTAGTGCGGCCAAGGAATTTTATCCTGACAAACGGCTTTTGGTTGTTTTTCAGCCGCACCAGATTCAGAGAACCAAATCTTTATTTGATGACTTTGTTAAAACCTTTGCCCAGAGTCCGGCTGATGTGGTGATTTTGTCAGAAATTTACGATGTGGCTGGGAGGGAAGAAAAAGATGTGACCAAAAGAATCAGTTCCAATGATTTATTGGATAAAATTGTTTTAACTGAAAGTAAAAAATTAATTGCTGGCGTCAAACCTTCTTTGTATTATTTCGCCAGTGATTTAACTGAAACCAAAGCCAAGATTTTATCTGAAGTGCAAAGTAATGATGTGGTGCTGATACTGGGTGCTGGAGATATAGATAAAGTCGCTAGGGAATTAGCATAATTAGAAGTTAATAAACTTATGCAACAAATAATAAATTTCTTAAGTTCGAATCAAGGTGGCATTACAATTTTTATAGTAATAATTGCTGGTATTTGGCAGTATTGGCGATATATTAAAGAATGGAATTTTAAAAATTATCACAAACTCATTAAGGAATTATCCCAGTCTGATACACCTAACGAGAATATAAGATTAGACAGACAAGTTGCGGTAGTTTATGAATTAAGGAATTATCCTAGATACTTTGCGGTATCCAAAAGGATTTTGCAGGGTTGGATTAAAGAACGTAAAGATATAAGGACAGAATTAAATCGGCTATACGATGAGATGAATTTAAGTATCAAATTCATGGATAAAAATTTAATTAAACGATGGTGGGTTAAATTAATAAAAAATAAACAATAATGAAACCATATTTTAAAGATAAAAATTTTACTTTATACAAAGCCAATTGTATAGATTTTTTAAATACTCTACCTGAAAATTCAGTAGATATGATTTTTGCTGACCCGCCATACCTTTTGTCTAATGGAGGGTTCACCTGTGATAGTGGGAAAATGGTTAGCGTGAATAAAGGTCAATGGGATGTTAGTAATGGCTTGAAGAAAGATTTTGATTTTCACGTAGCTTGGACAAATGCTTGCCACCGTGTTTTAAAGCCAGGTGGCACGATCTGGATTAGTGGAACCTATCACTCAATCTATCAATGCGGATTTGCTTTGCAAGTAAATAAATTTCATATATTGAATGACATTGCTTGGTTTAAGCCCAATGCATCTCCAAATTTAAGTTGTCGTTTTTTTACTGCCAGTCACGAAACATTGATTTGGGCTAGGAAAGATAAAGCAGGCAAGCATAAGTTTAATTATAACCAAATGAAAAATGGTGACTGGCCAGAGGATTTTCTTAAAAAGCCAAATTTACAGATGAGAAGTGTTTGGGCAATTTATCCCCCAAGAAATGGTGAAAAAAAATTCGGTAAACATCCTACACAAAAACCAATAGATCTGCTTGTCAGAATAGTAATAGCTAGTACTGATAAGGGTGATTTAGTTATAGACCCCTTTACTGGTTCATCAACTACTGGTTTAGCCTGCTATTTAAATGATAGGAAATTTATTGGTATTGATTTAGAAAAAAAATACCTAGATTTATCTATCGAAAGATTTAATGACCTATCTAAAGCGAAAAGCAATACAAAAAAGTCTTTAAAAAGAAAAATAATTAGATAATTTTTTATTATGATTATTATTACTCGTGCTAATGCTATAAAAAATCTTAAAAAATATGTGGGAAAAGATTTGCGTAAATTGGCAAAACAATTGGAGATCACTACTTATGAAACCGGAAAACAAAATAAGGGATGGAAAGGCTTAGTTTTGGAACGACTGGCTGGCTTACAAACAAATGTTTCTAAAGCTCCAAATGGACTTTCATGGGAGTTGAAATCGGTCAGCTTCTATAATGTTAAGGGTAATCTTGTACCAAAAGAAACAATGGCAATAACCATGATCAATCCCGAGGAACTAAAAAAATATGACTTTTTTGAAAGCCATTGCTGGTCAAAATTAAAATCAATAATCTTTTGCGCAGTAATGTGGCACGGTAAAAATTCGCAGGAGGCCGAGTTATTAAATGTCGCTAGTTTAGACTTTGCAGAAGATGATGATTTAATAAAGGAAATTAAAGAAGATTATGATTTTATTAGGAACAAATTAATTACCAAGGGATTTGATAGTTTAACAGGAAAAGATGGGAAATGGATACAAGCTAGAACAAAAGGCACCGGAGGTAGCAATCCACGGACTGGCGAAAGACGACCGATTACAAGAGCTTTTTATGCGAGGAAGGGATTAGTTAAAAAAATATTTGAAATAGCTAAATAATAAATTTTATTGATACGATGGCGAGGGAATTGGTTTAATGCGAATGATGCGAATAAGATAAATAATTTAATTAAAAATTATGAAAAAACTATTTTTAATTGCATTTGTAGCGCTATTGTTAAGCGGATGTTCTTTGTTGAATCAACAAATACCTGCCAATTTTAATACAAATCCGCCTGCAGTAAATGTATCCCAAACAACACCGACTAATGGCATAAATATTGTTAAAAATTCAGAAAAATGTTTTTTATCAAATGATTGTGAAGTTGGATTTCATTGTTTTAACAAAAAATGTATTAGTAATGAAATTCTTAAAAACAAAGAAGATTGTAAAATAATCAATCAACCACCAGTATATCATGCAGATTGCACTCAAAAATGCGAAAATTGTACAGATGGAGAATTTAAATGTTGGGGTGGAAGTACAGAGATCTCAGATATAAAAAATAAATGTGTAGAATGTACATCTGATTACGATTGTAAATCAGGGTTTACATGTGATGAATATAGATGTGTAAAAGTAGAGGAAACCTGCATTGAATTAAAAGGAAAATACTGTTCCTCAAGCAAAGCTTGTATTGGTGGTAGGATGTTTAGAGCAATTGATACCGACTACTGTTGCACAGGTTCCTGTGGTTAACTTTTGCCTCCGTAAAATCCTTTTGTATTATATGCCAGCGATTTAACCGATACCAAGGCCAAGATTTTATCAGAAGCGCAGAGTAATGATGTGGTGTTGATACTGGGGGCGGGAGATATAGACAAAGTTGCTAGAGAGCTTGTTTAATAACCAAACAACAAATTCCAAGCTCCAAATAAATTTCAAATCACAAATTCAAAATAATAAACATTTGGGATTTAGGATTTGATCATTGTAATTTATTTGAGATTTAGTGCTTGGTTATTGGTAATTGTCACCACAGGGGATATTGATAAGGTGGCGAGGGAGTTGGTTTAAATTTTTTGTCATGGTGAGCATAGTCGAACCATGGCATAAACGGCGTCACCCTTCGACTATGCTCAGGGTGACAATATATTATGAGATGGCTATTACGTTCTAAAATTCTTAAAGCAATCGTGACTGAAGCTGATTTAAATTATATTGGCAGTATTACAATTGACGAAGATTTAATAGAAAGGGTTGGTTTATGGCCTGGCGAGAAGGTATTGGTTGTAAGTAATACTTCTGGCGCAAGACTAGAAACTTATGTGGTCGTTGGTAAAAGAAATTCAGGAACTATTTGTATGAATGGCGCCGCTGCCCATTTGATTAAAGTTGGTGAGGAAATAATCATAATGGGGTTTGAATTAACTGACAAACCCATTAAACCAAAAAATATTTTAGTGGATAAAAATAATAAATTTGTGAAGTATTTATAAGAGCTGGATATGTGGTTAAAATTTTCAAAATGGAGATAAATAAAGATGAATTATTATCAATGTTAAAAATCGACTAATGAAAAAAACAGATTCTTCATTTAAAAAAGATAAATATAAGTCTGCACGTGGAGGTCATTCACGTCTATTAAATGTTTTGTGCCGTAAATGCGAGCATATTGTCCTTGTTTATCAAAAAGATGGTCCGGGTAATTTGCGGCGATTATATTTGGATAGAATATTCGAGCCCGTGGATTTAGTTGGCTTACAAGCATTAATCATAAAAGATGTCCCTGTGTTAAAATGCAGTAAATGTGGCGAAGTACTGGGCACTCCTAATATTTATCCCAAGGAAAAGCGAAAAGCTTTCCGTCTGTACCAGGATGCCGTTATTAAGAGAATAAGAAAATTAATTTAATAATAACTAACCTAAAAAATTTTATGAAAAGAGATTCAAAAAGAAGAGATGACAGAGGTGGCCGTGACTTTGGCCAGAGAGGGCAAATGTTTGAGGCCATCTGCGCTGAATGCGGTAAAACATGCGAAGTGCCATTTAGGCCAAGTGGCGACAAACCAGTGTATTGCACTGACTGTTTTGCCAAAAGACAGGGCGCCATGCCAAGAAGATCTGAAGGCAGGGATTTTGGGCGGCCAAGGTTTAGAGAGAGAGACAGAGATAGAAAAATGTTTTCAGCTGTCTGTGATAAATGCGGGAAAGAATGCCAGGTTCCTTTTCAGCCCACTCCTGGAAAACCAATTTTCTGTGACCAATGCTTTGAAAGAGGCGGTAAGGGTGGTGAAAGAGGCGGTGCGCCAAAAGGCGACCAATTGGCCAGCATTAATGCCAAGCTGGATAAAATTATGAATGCTTTGATTGCTGCTAAAATTATCAAACCGGTCAAAGAAGAAAAAGCAGTTAAGGAAGTTAAGATTGAAGCAAAGAAACCGGCGGCAAAAAAGAAAGCTCCTGCTAAGAAATCCACCAAAAAAAAGAAATAGATCTGTACATCCAGAAATCTCCACCTTAGACAAGGGGGAGATTATAGAGGGGGTTGAAATGACAACCTCCCCCGAACCCCTCCTTGGTAAGGAGGGGAGAGCGTGGGTGTATGAAATAAACTTAAATTTAGTTTTTAAATTTAAAAAAAATACCGCCCATAAAATAATTTTTAGGACGGTATGTGGTGTGGTATTAAGACGCGACAGCTAGTGCCGTATATCTTGAGTTTAGGAGTTGCTCTTCATTGGGCGCAGGTGTTTTCAGCGCCTGGGGAACGTCAATCCGCAGGGTCCTTAGCTCGAAAAGCATTGACTTGTCAGAGAAGGAAAATCATTCACCATGCATGAAACCGTTATCACAAACAGAACAGTTGTCTAAGCCAGTTTTCTTTTTTCTGGCCGCGAGCAAGCGAAGTCGTCCCCTTATGGTAAATAATTCCACATCATTTTCTGCCATGACTTCCTCCTTTCTAAAGAATTAAGTTATGAATATTGGATTAATTCAATCTAACTCAAATATTGATATTTGTCAATAGTATTGAAATTATTTATTAAAATGGATAAACAACTTTTACAATTCGAGGAACTTTTAGGCAAAAAAGTTAAACTAGACGAACCACTATCAAAGTACACGACTTTTAAAATTGGCGGACCAGCCAAATATTTTTTTATTGCCAAAGATAATGAGGACTTGGTGCGGGCTGTTACTTTTGCTAAAAAATTCAAAATTCCTTTTTATATTTTGGGTAATGGCAGTAATGTTTTGATTTCAGATCAGGGTTTTAATGGTTTGGTGATTTTGAATAAGGCCTCGGACATAATTTTCTCCGCCAAAGGCGGATCCGCCTCCGGCGGAAAAAAAGATTACCGAGTAGTGGCCGATGCCGGTGTAATACTGGCTGATTTGATTAATAAAACTATTGATCAAGGTTTAACTGGCTTGGAATGGGGGATTGGGATTCCCGGCACTATTGGCGGCTGTGTGAGAGGCAATGCTGGCGCTTATGGGGGCCAGATGGCTGATAATTTAATTGGAGTTGAGGTGATGAAGGGCTCAAAGCAATTTGTTTTAAAAAAAGAACAATGCAAATTCGGTTATCGTGAATCAGTTTTTAAGCATAATAATGATTTAATCCTGTCCGCAGAATTTAAATTGCAAAAAGGCGACAAAAAGCAAAGTTTGGCAAAAATTAAAGAGATTTTAAATACTAGAAATGCCAAATTGCCAGAATACCCATCAGCCGGCAGTGTGTTTAAAAATGTGCTGATTAATACAGAAAATATGGCTGAAGTAAAAAAACTCATCAATTTGCCGGCAGAATATTTGGAACGAAAAAAAATACCCGCTGCCTGGCTGATTGAATCCTTGGATTTAAAAGGCCATAAAATCGGAGGTGCGCAAATTTCACCAAAACATGCTAATTTTATTGTAAATATTGGTAAAGCCACGGCTAATGACGTATTGCAATTAATTAGCTATGTTAAAATGAAAGTCAGGGATGAATTGGGTCTGCAATTAATGGAGGAGATTGAATATGTTGGGTTTTGAAGTCTGAATTCTGAATTCCGAAATCTGAAATCCGCAATCTGTAATCTGATAATAAATTGAAAAGATTAAATTAAAATGATAATATTGTTATATATTCATAGATTCGCATAATTCGTAAATTCGCATTATATATATGAAGTTAACCAAGTCAGAGGTAGAAAAAATTGCCAAATTGTCTCGTTTGGATTTAACCATTAAAGAAAAGGAGTTGTATGCCAGTCAACTTTCTAAGGTTTTGGATTATGTGGAAAAATTAAATGAAGTTGAGACAGAAAATGTGGCCATTACTGCCCAGGTAACAGGATTAGAAAATGTTTATCGTCATGATAAAATGGGACAATGTGATTTTCAAAAGGAATTAGTTAAACAGGCAGCAGAATATGAAGATGATTTAATAAAGACAAAAAGTGTTTTTTAACCCAACGAAACTACGAATTTTTTACAAATTTACAAATTCTTCAATAACTTTTCGTATATTCGTACAGGATTCGTAATTTTGTAGGGCATATAACAATAATCATATTATGACCGAGTTAAATAAATTAACCATTAAAGAGTCACATGAGAAATTAACCAATAGAGAGATTTCCAGTTTGGAATTGACCGAAACCTGCATTGAACGAATAAAAAAAACGGATGATAAAGTCCATGCTTTTTTAGCCACTGATTTTGATAATGCCTTAAAGCAAGCTAAAGAAGTTGATAAAAAAATTAAAAAGGGTGAAAAAATAAAAATGCTGGAAGGAATTCCTTGCAGCATTAAGGATATGATTATTACCAAGGGTATTGAAACCACTGCTTCTTCCAATATGCTGAGAAATTATGTCCCGCTATTTGACGCCACTGTGATTGAGAAATTAAAAGCCAATGGCGCGATAATTTTAGGTAAAAACAACTGCGATGCCTGGGCTCACGGTTCATCCACTGAAAATTCTGACTTTGGTCCGACTCATAACCCCTGGGATTTAGAGCGGGTGCCGGGCGGTTCATCAGGCGGTAGCGCTGCAGCAGTGGCAGCTGATCAAATAATTTATTCATTAGGCACTGATACTGGCGGTTCAATCAGACAGCCAGCTTCACTCTGTGGCGTCATGGGTTTAAAACCAACTTATGGCCGGGTTTCGCGTTATGGCGCCATTGCCATGGGTTCTTCTTTAGATTGCATTGGTCCTCTAACTAAGACAGTTGAGGACTCTGCCATTGTGCTAAATATAATTGCTGGCCAGGATGCTAAGGATTCTACAACACCCCCCAGGCCAGTTTTGGATTATACTAAAAATTTAGACAAGGGGATTAAAGGTATAAAAATCGGTTTGCCCAAAGAGGCCTATGTTGATGGCATGGATCAGGGCGTAATCTCAAGCATGGAAACAGCTGTCCGGGATTTGGAAAAACTAGGCGCAAAATTTGAAGAAGTTTCATTACCTAATCTGGCTTATGGCTTGGCCTGTTATTATATTATTATGCCATCTGAAGTAAGTTCCAATCTGGGAAGATATGACGGCATAAGGTATGGTTATCAAGATAAGGATGCTGAAAATTTATTTGAAATTTATACCAAATCAAGAGCCAAAGGATTTGGCGCAGAAGCTAAAAGAAGAATTATGATTGGCACTTATGTTCTTTCCGCCGGCTATTATGACGCTTATTATAAAAAAGCCATGAGAGTCAGAACTTTGATTAAGCAGGATTTTGACAATGCCTTAAATAAAGTTGATTTGATTTTAATGCCCACCAGTCCTCGGCCGGCCTTTAAAATAGGCGAGAAGACCAATGATCCTTTAACCATGTATTTGGAAGATATTTTTACAGTTACAATTAATTTGGCTGGCGTACCGGCAATTTCCATACCCTGTGGCTTTGTTGATAATCTGCCGGTTGGCATGCAGTTAATTGCCCAGCAGTTTAATGAAGAGCTGATTTTACAAGCAGCGCATGCTTATGAACTGGCTAGTGGCTGGCTTAAGATAAAACCAAAGTTATAAGCTATTGGTAATTAGTAATTAGTTAAATGAAAAGACCCGAACATTTAAGTCCGGGCTTTTTTTGCTTTAATACTCAATTTTGCCATTCCTTTTTATCTTTTCGACGAAGTCCTCCAAAAAGAAACCTTTGAAATTTGACATATTATTGCTTAAGCAGTAATCATCTCCTTCAAAGGCGCAAGTTAGAATAGCCCCTGCGTGTTTGCCAGTTTTAAGCTGCCAAATAGGGAATGAGCCATGCTGTCTGGTAAAAATTCGATAAGAATCGATTTTTTCCATGGCATCACGATTATCATAATTGAAAACCTTACCTTTTTCTTCCGTGATCTTTTCAATTTGAGCGTCAATGGCCTTGATAATTTTTTGAACAATTCCTCTGATTTCTAAAGGAATTTGATTTAATTCAATTCTTTTTTCCATTTGCTACCTCCTTATTTGATAGTTTGGAGATTATGTCGCAAAATGTCAAGGTGGCGAAAACGGCTTTAGCATATTACAGGCCACTTTAGTGGCCGTAATTTACGATGACTAAAGTCATCTGTAATAATTTTACTAGCTGTTTTCGCTGTTAAGGCATTTACAACCTTGACTTTTATTTAAAATTATGTTAAACTAAGATAATTGTTAAAAAAGTATGCTATAATCAAATCATGATTGATATGATAAGAAAATTTATAATAATATTAGCCAAATTGATACTCATTGCCTTTGTTGTCACCTCAGGGGTTATTTTGATTTTACCAGCCACTGCTAAAGCAGATGAGGATAAAAACGCCTATGTTAATGTTATTGCTCTTGACCAGAATAGCAATAAAGTCACTAATGTTAATTTTAATATCTTTGAGCAGAATACTGATATTAATGGCAATCATATTTTTGGCAACAGATTAGGCGGTGACCGGATCGACCAGTTAGGACAAAAACAGACAAGTATTTGGCTGAATGACAGTGATAGTAAAAATATAGCCGTTGAATATTTTATTAATGACAGAAGTAATGAAAAATTCAGTGTTTGGAATTATCAGATCAAAAGAGGAGTGCTGACAAATATTACTGTTTATTTGAGCTCGGTAAAAATAATCTTAAGAGATACTGATAATGTTTTGCTTAAAGATCTGCCCTTTGCTATTTTTAATACGGCAACCGATGTCAATGGTAAACTGGTACCCTTTATTCAGCTTTATAGTGATTTAAGAACAGAAATTACTGGGCAAAGAATTATTTATTTAACCCCTGGGGCTTACAAATTTAGAATTCAATATTCAGGTATTGGCTATAATTCTGATTATGACATTGATTTTGTTATCCCGGAAAATAATCAAAAGGTTTTGGATCTGACTTTGAATACCATAGATTTCAGAGTGAGCCAGGGAGGCAATCTGCAAACCAATGTTGATTTTAAAGTTTACATTCAAAGTTCTGATCTGGCCTCAAATAATGGCTTTCGGTACATTGGCACTTTTTCCACAGGCGATGCAGGTTATAGAAAAATTTATCTGCCTGATGGTTATTATCGCTTAGAATACTGGGATAAGCAGTCCAATTCAACTAAATTCAATGAATTTCAATTGAAAAACGGTCAAGCGCAGCAATTTAATAATAATACCGGCTCTTTTATGCTAAAAGTTTTAGATGAAGATGCAAATCCTCTTAAAGGTCATTATGTTACAATTTACAATTCCAACAACGTAAAAATTCTACAAACCGTTACTAATCAGGATGGTGTCATGGCCATTGATTTGACGCCCGGCTATTATAATATTCAAATCGAAGGCATTTATAATGGCTTGGATTATAATCTGAAAAATTATTATGTCAGCAATCAGAATAATAATGAGATTGATTATATTTTAAGCAGCGCCACTATTCATTTCCAGAATCAAGCCGGTAATGAAGTTGATAACGTGGTTTTTAGTTTATACAATTACAGTTACGCAGGGCCCAATGTTATTTCTACCGGTGATAAAATCGGCACTTTTAGCACAGGCAATTTAGGTTATTTTAAAATTTATCTGCCAGCCGGCGAATATGTGGTTGAAAATAACAAAAAATTATATCTGATTAATGTTTTAGCCAATCAGACCAATGGCTTTTATGTAAATCTGGACAGCAATTATACGACTCCGATTTCAACCAATTATAATAATAACATTAATAATAACAACCCCTCAAATATTAATCCCAGTGATCCTTATCAAATCACCAATCTAGCCATTAACCAGCTTTACCAAACAGACAGTGATAATGACGGTTTGCCTGATTTTGTCGAGGTCTATATGTATAGAACCAATCCTTACTCAGCTGATTCTGATAATGATGGTTTTTCTGATAAGGATGAAATTAAAAGCGGTTTTAATCCCAATGGACTAGGCCAATATTCTTATCCCATATTTTCTTATGATAAACCGCGTTTGATTTCCTTAAGCGTAGAAAAGCAGATTGCTGTTGATTTAAAAACAGCCCTGGAATCAAAATTTGGCAAAGACAATATTAAAGTCAGTGATAAGGATTGGCATACTTTGGTTAATTCCTATATTTATGGCGGATATAGCGTTAATGAAATAATTAACACCCTAGTTTATGGCCCGGGCCAGGTTCATCCGACAATCCCAGCTGCTGCCTGGCGCAAGGTCTCAGGCGTTAATCTGGCCATAAAATAAAATCCCAGTTTAACTAAGGATATTAAAAACCCGAACTTTCAAGTCCGGGCTTTTTTATTTCTTTATAGGAGTTAATGCTTTAGCATTTTATCTTGACTTATAAACCCCTCTCGCCTTCGTTAAAACTTCGGCGAGCAAGAAAGGGGTAAATCCTATTCCGGAATCTGTAAGGATTAGTAATCTGTAGGATGTTGACAAGAAAGAAATGATGTGATAACTTCAAATTAAACTGAGAGGAGGTTTTAAAATGAAGATTTATTCTGTGGAGATACCAGGATTTGGCTTTATTTTAATGAAAGCCAAGTCATCCAAAGAAGTAGCAAATTATATGAAGGAGATGAAGCTTGATTTTGAAGACAAGGGTAAAATTTTTAAGCCAGATCTATCTTCAATAAGGAAAGTGAAATTTAAAGGAAAAGTAAATTTGATAATCATGAGATTAAATCCAAAACCTCTTAAATAATAAAAAAATATAAATAACGACTCGTATCTAAACTCTAAAACAATATAAAGCGAGTCGTTTTTTTATTATGCCCTCCTTCACTCCTTCTGAGCTACGGAGGGCGTGCGAATTTTTGATGCGAATGCTGCGAATGGTCGCTATAGGAGTTAATGCTTTAGCATTTTATCTGGATTAAATAAACCCCTGAAGGGGTAAATCCTGTTGGAATTTGTATATTCGTATATTTGTAAAAGATTCGTAATTTCGTAGGGTTTATCCACAAGGAACTTGACAGGCATTTTGCAATGCTTTAAGATATACCTATACCTGGGGTGTAGGTAATGCCGAACTCCGAATTCTGAAATAAGATTCAGATTTCGGCATTCATAATTCATAATTAAAAAAACCATGAAAGATTTAAAAAGAGAAACCTCAATTAACTTTAAAAAAGCCCAGAGCCATTTGAGTAAGATTATAAAAATGCTTGAAGACGGCGCTTATTGCATTGATATTATGCAGCAAAATCTGGCCGTGATCGGGCTTTTGAAATCAGCACACCAGATGCTGATGGAGGGGCATTTGAATTCCTGCTTTAAAAATGCCATGGCTTCCAAAAATGAAAAAAGAAAACAGGAAATGATTAACGAGATTTTAAAGGTAACAAAATTGTCCAATAAATAAAATGATTAGAAAGGTTTTATTAATCTTAGCATTTATTACATTGAGTTTTGGTGCGGGCTATCTTGTTTATGCTCATTTTAATCCCAAATTTGCAAATTTAAGTCCAGCAGAAATGTATAAGACAATTACCCAAGATCGTGTCTATGCTATTAATCTGGCAGAAAAAAAGGGTGATTATAAGTGCTGCCTTAAACCGCCCTGCACTATGTGTTATGACGGACCAACAAAATGGAATTATGGCCAGCCAGGCAAATGCTTTTGTGACGAATTTATAGCCAGGGGTGAAGATCCTTGCCCACAATGTAAAGGGGCGGGTTGCTCAGCTAACGAACATAATTAATTATTAACTTACAAAATTAATTTTATTAAAATGAATAAAAAAATAAAATTTAAAATTAATGGCATGCATTGCCAGAGCTGTAAGACTTTAATTGAGGAAGAGGTTAAAAGTTTAGCTGGCATAAATAAAATTGAAGTTGATTATGCCAAGGGTTCGGCAAACCTGGAATATGATGATGAGAAGATTTCCTTGCCTGAAATTTTTAAAACAATTACTAAATTAAATTACCTGCCGCAAACTTGTGAAGTTAAAAATAATAACAAAAAACCAATGCCTTCGTTTTTATTGGGAATTTTAATTCCTTTGGCCATTGGCTTATTTATTGGTGTATATTTTTTATTTAATAATTTTGGCGGCTTTCAGATTTTAGCCAAATTAAACGAAACAAATATTGGTTATGGCCTAATTTTTATTATTGGCCTTTTGGCCGGCTTTCATTGCCTTGGCATGTGCGGCGGCCTGGTCATTGCTTATTCTACTTCAAATTTAAAATCCCAAAATCAAGCCAAGAACTTGGCCAGTCCGCATCTGCAATATAATACTGGCCGTTTAATTTCTTATACGGTGATTGGCGGAGTTTTGGGAGGCATTGGTAAGTTTTTTGGCATTAATCCTGTCTTTACTGGAATTGTAATGTTAATTGCCGGTGGACTGATGGTCTTAATGGGCTTGTCATTTGTCACCAAATGGCAAATTTTAGAAAAAATTAAAGTTAAAACACCAAATTTTATTGCTAAATATTTATTTGGCCAAAAGCACAGCCAAAAACCCAAGGGCCCTTTTATAATTGGTTTATTAAATGGTTTTATGCCTTGCGGTCCGCTGCAAGCCATGCAATTATATGCCTTGGCATCTGGCAGTTTTATTAAAGGCGGTTTGAGCATGGCTGTTTATGCCTTAGGCACTATTCCCTTGATGTTTGGATTTGGCATATTTATTTCAAAAATTTCCAGCCAATTTATAACCAAGATAATTAAAGTTTCTGGCGTCTTAGTCATAATTTTAGGTATAATTATGTTTAATAGGGGTTTGACTAATTTAGGCGCTGGTTTTATGCCGGCCAGCACTAATAGCGCCAATAATGGTACGCAGATTAAAAATGGCGTTCAAGAAGTAAAAATGGATCTAAGCACTTTTGGCTATGAGCCCAATGTTTTATATGTCAAAAAAGGCGTGCCAGTGCGCTGGATTATTAATGTTAAGCAAATGTCGGGCTGTACCAGTGCTATCCGGCTTGATGATTATAATATTTATAGACAATTGAGCTATGGTGAGAATATAATTGAATTTACTCCTGATAAATTAGGAGAAACAAAATTTTCTTGCGGTATGCGCATGGTTTGGGGAAAATTTATAGTAACTTAACTTAAAATTTTATGGATAAAACAACAAAAAAAACTTACTTTATTCAGGGCATGGATTGTGCTGCTTGCGCTATTAATATTGAAAAAAAATTAAATAAAGTGCCAGGCGTTAAAAAGGCAGTGGTAAATTATGCCACGGAAAAAGCCAGTGTTGAATTAGCCAAAGAAATTCCCCAAGCAGAACTGCAAAAAGCAGCTTCTAGCGTTGGCAATTACAAATTAATTTCTGAAGATGAAAAAATGATGGGTATGGCAGGTCATGATCACGCGGCCATGCTTAAAGAAGAAGAAATCAAAAAGCTCAAAAACCAGATGATTTTCGGCATTATCATGTCAGCCATTATCATGATCCTATCAAATTATTTTTTAATTCCGGGCTTAAAGAATATTTCTGCAGTAGTAATGAATGGTATTCTCTTAATTTTAGCTACGCCTGTTCAGATATGGCTGGGTGCGCGATTTTATAAAAGTGCCTGGGCTGGCTTAAAAAGATTTAATGCCAACATGGACACTTTAATTGCAGTTGGTACTTCTGCGGCTTATCTCTTCTCCTTGGTCGCTGTTTTATTTCCGCAATTTTTTACTTCTGCTGGCCAAGAAGCAGCCACATATTTTGACACCTCTTCTGTAATTTTAACCCTGATTATTTTAGGCCGCTATTTAGAAGCACGAGCCAAAGGCAAGGCCTCTGAGGCGATTAAGCGTTTGGTTAAATTGCAGGCAAAAACTGCCAGGGTTTTAATCAATGGACAAGAAAAAGAAATCCCAATTGAAGAAGTTAAAGTTGGAGATTTAATTATTGTCAAGCCAGGCGAGAAAATACCAGTTGACGGCGAAATTGTAGAAGGTGAATCAGCCATTGATGAAAGCATGATCACTGGAGAGAGTTTGCCAGTTGATAAAAAAATAGGGGACAAGGTAATTGGCGCGACTCTTAATAAAATAGGTTCTTTCACATTTAAGGCAGAAAAAGTCGGTAAGGAAACTGCTTTAGCGCAAATAATTAAACTAGTTGAGGAAGCGCAAGGCACAAAAGCGCCGATTCAAAGATTGGCTGACATAATTGCTGGTTATTTTGTGCCCACTGTAATTAGTATTGCCATCTTGGCCTTTATTATCTGGCTAATTTACGGCCCAAGTTTTGCTTTTGCCTTAATTGCTGGCGTAACTGTTTTAATTATTGCCTGCCCTTGCGCTTTGGGTTTGGCCACGCCAACAGCCATTATGGTTGGCACTGGCAAAGGCGCAGAAGAAGGAATTTTGATTAAAGATGCTGAAAGTTTGGAAAAAGTGCAGGGTTTGGATGTTTTGATTTTTGATAAAACCGGAACTTTAACTGAAGGCAAGCCACAAGTGGTAAATTTTTCAGATGAACAAACATTGCGTCTGGCTTATACTTTGGAGAAAAAATCCGAACATCCATTGGCTCAAGCCATTGTTAAAAAGGCAGAAGAATATAAATTTACCCCGGATCGAGTGGAAAATTTTATTGCCAAAATCGGCAGGGGAGTGACTGGCAAGATTGCTAACCAAATATATTATTTAGGCAACCATGAACTTTTAATTGAACATAATATTTCCTTGCCCCATGAAGTACAAAGCAAAATTACAGGCGAAGAAAACAATGGCCGCACTGTTTTAATTTTGGCTAATGCAAAATATTATCTAGGATTTATTTCTATTGCTGATACAATCAAAGAACAAGCCAAACTAGCCATTTCAAAATTAAATGAACTCAATATTAAACCAATTTTAATGACCGGCGATAATTTAAAAACAGCCGAAGTCGTGGCCACGCTTTTAGGAATAAACGAATGGTATGGCAAGGTTAAGCCAGAGGATAAACTAAATAAGGTTAAGGATATGCAAGCACAGGGTAAAAAGGTTGGCATGGTGGGCGATGGCATAAATGATGCCCCTGCTTTAATGCAGTCCAATGTAGGCATTGCCATGGGTACTGGCACTGATGTGGCCATTGAGTCAGCCAATATAGTTGTTTTGAAAGGTGATATTAGCAAGGTTGTTAAGGCAATTATCTTGAGCAAAAAAACAATGGCCACCATCAAGGGCAATTTATTCTGGGCTTTTATTTACAATATCTTAGGCATTCCCATTGCCGCCGGAGTTTTATATCCCACATTTGGTATTTTGCTTTCGCCAATGATCGCTGCTGGGACAATGGCTTTTAGTTCTATTTTTGTGGTTTTAAATTCCTTAAGGTTGAAAAATATAAAACTTTGATTAATACTTGCTTTTTAATAAACGTTGTAGTAAAATATTAATATGCTTAAATTTTAATTAATAATAATTAATTTTAAAAACATGGAAGAAAACAATCAAACGAAAACCCCATCGCCATTTAAAGATAAGAATTTCTTGCTCGGCTTATCAATGGGCATTGCCTTAATCAGCATCATTGCTATTATCGGCTTGCTTATCTACATTTTTGGCGGCAATAAAATTTCCTCTGCTAGTAATAATGGCACAAGCACAGGCAAGGTGGCTAAAAACTTTGAGGCCTGTTTGGCTTCAACAAAATATGATTCTCTAATCCAAGCTGATCAAAGTCAAGGTATGCAATTAGGAGTTCAGGGTACTCCAGCCACATTTGTTAATGGTTATTTAGTTTCCGGGGCTTTGCCTTATGAGGCCTTTAAACAACTGATTGATGAACTTTTGGCTGGCAAAACACCTGCTGATACTTTTTTGCAAGATCAAACAACTAAGAAAATTGCTAAAGTTGACATGCCGCAAATCACTGACAGTGATCATGTGACTGGGGCTAAAAATGGCAAAATCACCATGGTTGAATTTTCTGATTTTCAATGCCCTTACTGCGGCAGGAATAAAACAACCATGGATCAAATTTTAAAAGCTTACCCAAATGACGTAACTCTGGTCTATAAGCATTTTCCCTTAAGCTTCCATCCTTTTGCCAAACCAGCGGCTGTTGCCTCTGAATGCGCTAATGAACAAGGCAAATTTTGGGAAATGTATGATAAATTATTTGCTTTAAACAATGCTAATACATTGAGTTTGGAAACCATAAAAAGCGCGGCCACGGAAATTAGCTTAAAATAATCTGATCTTTGAATAAAAAAATCGCTCTTGGCATTAGTCAGGGGCGATTTTTTGTTGTAAAATGAAAGGGACTAATTGTTTTTAATTTATTAATAAATATGGCAAAACAATATCGCTGTCTTCATTGTGGTAATAAATTGGTAAATCATCAACTGGACAAAATTAATGAAATAATATATTTTGTTATTTTGAAAACATTTTTTTTCTATAAGTTTGGCAATTTCAAAATTTTTAATAAATTTTTGGATCATTGGGTGCTGCAGTATTACTTTAAAATTTTATTGTCTTTAGGGGTGATTAAAATTGATGATGAATTTGACAGGAAAAAAATAATAAATAGGGCTTTAGTTTTAATTGATGAAGCAGCCAATCAGCAAATAAAAATCAGGCCTTTAATTAATTATAAAAATGAATATTTTAATAATTATTATCTTATTTTTCAGGATTACAATACTTTTTTTGAAGGTCTGCCCATTAATCTGGCGGGCAAAAAAATCAATTTTGATTTAATTGATGATAAATACAAATTAAAAATGTTTTTAAAGTCAAAGCATTTGCCTTTTGCCAAAGGCAAAAGTTTTCTGACCAAACGAAAGGGATTTAAATACGGCTTGAAATTGGGGTTTCCTTTGGTTGTTAAACCCCGCGACGGTTCTTTGAGCAATCATGTCTCGGTTGAGATCAGATCAGCAGAGGAATTAAAAAATGCCATTGATATTGTCAAAGAATACAGTAATTTTTATATAGTGGAAAAATTTATTCCCGGTACTGTTCATCGAATTACGGTCATTGGTGAAAATGTCTTTGCGGTGCAGAGAATCCCAGCAACTGTTAGGGGAGACGGTTATAGGACAATTAATGAATTGATAGCCATAAAGAATCAGCATGAATTAAGGGGAGAGGCAGATCGACAAGATTGCACCTTGCATAAAATAGAGATTGATGATATTACTTTAAAATTACTGGCCAATCAAAATTTAAATTTAGATTCTATTTTAGAATATGGACAAGAAACCATATTGAAAGAAAAAGTAAATTTGGGTTCTGGCTGTGATATTATTGAAGTGACAGAAGAAATACATCCAGTTAATAAATTAATGGCCTTGGAATTGGCAGAATTATTAAATACTGATATTTTAGGCCTTGATTTTATTTGCAGTGACATAAAGCAAAGCTGGCAAGAACAGGAATGCGCGATTATTGAAGCTAATAGCTTGCCTTATATTGACATGCATCATTACCCGGTTGTAGGCCAGAGTCAGAACGTAGCTAAAGCAATTGTGGATTTAATTTTGAAAAATAGCAAAATATAATTATCTGGGAAGGTTCGCATCCCGAAATGCGGGAGTGCGCACGCAACGCGAGTTCGGCAGGTCATACGACCTGCCGGCCGGTTGACTAACCGGCCGAATCCCACACCAATATTTAAAACTTATTACTAAAATTATGTTTTATGTGTATTTTATTTTGCTAGATGATGGTAATATTTACAAAGGATATTGTAATAACTTAAAAAGACGCTGGCAGGAGCATTTAAATAAAAAAGTTGAAAGCACCAAAAGATATAATGACTTAAAGCTAATTGGCTATGAAGCTTATTTATTAAAAAGTGATGCAATGAGACGCGAAAAGTTTTTAAAAACAACTGAAGGTAGGCGATTATTAAATAGGCAATATAGAGATGTGATAACAAAATTCAAGGATAGAGGGGACAAAAATGGAGAGGTCGCATAGTGGCCGAGTGCGGTTGCTTGGAGAGCAACTATCCGTGAAAGCGGATCGCGAGTTCGAATCTCGCCCTCTCCGCAGATAAAATATATGATTAATGATTTAATAAGCGCATTTATTTTGGGATTAATTGGCGGAGTAATTCCCGGGCCAGTTTTAGCAGCCACTTTTACGGAAATATTACAGTATAATTTTTTAAAAAGCTTTAGGATTATTCTCTGGGCAATGCTGACTGAAACATCTGTCGCACTTGTAAGTTTGCTAGTTTTATCCTCATTCAACCTTCAAGAAGCAGTTTTTAGAGGAATATCATTTATTGGGGCTGGTGTCCTTATTTGGATCGCAACCCAAATTTGGAAAGTTCAAACTCTTTATACTGGAGAAAAAGTACATTTTAGTTTGGCAAAAATTTCAGCCATGATATTAGCTAATGGAGTATTGTGGACTTTCTGGATTACTGTTTGCGTGCCAAGGGCAATTTTGCTTAGTGAAAAAATTCACTTTGGTCAGTTTTTATTTTTAATTCTGGTTGAAATCGGCTGGCTTTTCTCCACTGTTTTTGTGGCCTTTATATTTTCCCGTTTTAGGACGTTGCTTTCCGGACCAAAAGTTGTGCCAATTATTTTTAAAATCTTTGCCTTAGTCTTTATTTATTTTGCTCTTGATATGGTTTATAAAAGTATTGTATTTTTCGTGATTAAATAAAAAAATATATGTGTTCAATAATAAAAAAACCCAGTGCCTGGATACCAATAGCAATGTCATTGATTGTTTTGATAACAATGCTTATTTGTTTTGCGATATTTGGCGTTCCAGTCCGCCAGCATGATGAAGGAACGGGCGCACATCTTTTTCAAATTTGGCTAGTTCTGGAAGTATTGATGGTATCGTTTTTCGCAATTAAGTGGTTACCACAAAGACCAAAGCAAGCGCTCTTGGTTCTGGTGATTCAAATTATTGCCGCGCTTATTGCCTGTGCTCCTGTTTTTTATTTTAAATTATAGTTATTAGTTATTGTTAAAAACCAGGAGAGGTGCCAGAGTGGTTGAATGGGCCACACTCGCCACCGCCACGCTGCACGGGGCGGGGTGCCGCTACGCGGCAAAAAGCTTGATACAATTTAATATTTTGAAACCAGGAGGCGTGGCTGAGTGGTTGAAAGCGCGACTCTCGAAAAGTCGTATTCTCGCAAGGGAATCAAAGGTTCAAATCCTTTCGCCTCCGTTAAAACAAAAATGATCCTAATTTGAAAGGGTTATTTTTTTATTTTCTGGCTTGACATAAACGCTGAAATAAGCTATACTTAAATATTCTCAAAAAAAATAAGGAGGAACCAACAATGGATAAATCCAAAAACGAGGATAATGATGTCCTAAATATGAATGTAAATGATCTCAGGAATTCACCACATCCTGAAGACCATGAAATGGCAAAAACTTGTGCGCAGATACTTGAAATTATTATTAAAAAAATCAAGCCAATATTGCGCTACATCTGCAAATTAAAAAAATTTCAGGGAACGTGTGAAATCCGTTGTTTGCCAGTTGGCAATTTTAAACATACCGATTATGATTATACGGTCTTTCTGAGTAGAGATGGAAATTTTTTCGCTACATATCACGATAATGAATGTAAATATCTTAGAGTATCATATACATGGCGTTCAGGGGATATCGAGGAAATTGGGGGAAATAAAGTTTGGACTCATGTACCTTTTTTTGAGCTATTCTATAACATCAAAGCAGCTATTGACCCAGCAGAAAAAAATCGGCAAAAACATCTGGTAATACTTGAGAAAAGGAAAAAGCTTTTAGAGGAAATACTTAAAACAATCGAAATATATGGGGCATAACTTCCACCGCCTATTCGCCCCCATAATTAAATAATTATGGGGGCTTTATTTTTGTAGCGTTTTATTTTTCGATCCATATTACTTCACCGAAGGAGTGATTGGCCAATCGCTCCTTCGGTGGTAGAGATTACAAACACCCTTTATTTTGAAACATTTTGCTTTTTCAATCGTATAATTATATAGAGACCATTGCTTAAATGCCTAATTATTAATTTTCAAAACTATGCAAAAAAGGAAAATATTTCTTTTATCTAGTGGCTTGGTAATTATTTTTTCGCTTTTAGTCGCTGGCACAACTTTGGCAGCTAGTCAGCCAAATTCAGCCCATAAAGTTAGCCGCGGACATTATGCCAAACCAATGGCAGTTGGTACTGTCACGGCAATCAATGGTTCAAGTTTTACCTTGCAAAAAAACATCAAGGGTAAAAATCCTAAAACCATTTCTTACACAGTCAATACAAGCTCCAGCACGGTTTTTAAAAAAGATGGTCAAACAGCAGGCCTTAGCGACTTGACAGTCGGAGCCAAAATAATGGTTTCAGGCACAATTGATAAAACAACAAACACTGTTACTGCTAGTTATGTTTATATCAACACCAAGCCGCTTGCTCCTAAAACCTCGCATAAAAAGACAGGGACTGCAAAAACTCCTCACTATGTAGGCAAAATTATAGCCATCAACGGTACAAGCTTTAGCCTGCAAAGAATGGGTTTTAAAAACAATAAAACAGTCACTTATGCTGTTGACACATCTACATCTACGACTTACAAAAAGGATGGGCAAAGCGCTGCTTTCAGTGATCTAGCTGTCGGCGAACAGGTATCTGTAACAGGTACGCTTAATGCCAGCACAAATATTATTTCAGCTACTGGCATTAACATTAATACGCATGCTATGTTCTTTCATAAGTAATAATTCACCCTAATTAATGCAAACCCAGTCCCTCGCAAGAGGCTGGGTTTGTTTTTATTTATTATGTTTGTTAAGACCAAAATAATTTGTTATCATTAATATCATGGAAAACATTATTGAAGTCAAAAATTTAGTTAAAAACTTCAAAGATTTTACGGCCGTTGATAATGTTTCCTTTGAAGTAAAAAAGGGCGAAATTTTCGCTTTTTTAGGGCCCAATGGCGCTGGCAAGACCACGACCATTAAAATGCTGACCACCTTATTAAAGCCGAGCTCTGGAGACCTTTCAATTGATGGCCATAGCTCAACCACGGACAAAGATAAAGCCAGGCATTCATTTGGCATTGTGTTTCAAGACCCCAGTTTAGACGATGAGCTTACGGCCTATGAAAATATGTATTTTCACAGTGTTTTGTATAAAGTGCCTAAAAAGGTCAGGAAATCAAGGTTGGAGCAGCTTTTGAAATTTGTGGAGCTGTGGGACAGAAGAAATGACTTGGTTAAAAAATTTTCCGGGGGCATGAAGCGCCGCTTAGAAATTGCCCGCGGACTTTTGCATCATCCCAAGGTTTTATTTTTGGATGAACCGACTCTGGGTCTGGACCCCCAAACAACCAATCACATCTGGACCTATATAAAAGAATTGAATAAAAAAGAAAATATAACTGTATTTTTCACCACTCATTATATGGCAGAGGCTGAAAAAGTTGCGGACAGAATTGCGATTATTGATCAGGGAAAAATAATAATTATCGGGACATTAGAGGAATTAAAAAGTAAAACTCAAAAAGATAATTTAGAAGATGCCTTTTTGGCCCTGACTGGCAAAAAATTAAGAGATGAAGAAGCAAGCACGCTGGAACTCTTACGCAACCGTCGCAAAATGCGCCATCGCTAATAAGTATAAAGTTGAAAGTTTATAAAGCCCGCCTGCCGGTGGGCAGGTTAGAAAGTTAAACTTTATGAACTTTTTACTTTTAACTTTATAACTATATTTATGAGTACTATTTATATTCTCTGGCTAAGACAAGTTAAAAGATATTTGCGTTCGCGCTCCAGGATAATCGGTTCCTTAGCCCAACCATTATTATTTTTAGTGGCACTTGGTTTTGGTTTTGGGCCGATTTATACCAAAGCCGGACAGGGCAATTACATTGAATTTTTAGTGCCAGGCGTCATGGCCATGAGCATTCTTTTTACTGCCATGGCCACAGGAATTGAGATTATCTGGGACAGGCAATTTGGCTTTTTAAAAGAAACCCTGGTAGCGCCGATTTCGCGCATGAATATTATGATTGGCAGAACCCTGGGCGGCGCTACAGTGTCTATTTTACAGGGCCTAATTGTTTTTGGCTTATCTTTTATTGTCGGTTTCAAGGTGGCTAATTGGCACATTTTCCCCTTGGCCTTTATTTCCATGTTCTTAATAGCTGTCATTTTCACTGCTTTAGGCACTGCCATTGCCTCATTATTGCAAGATATGCAGGGCTTTCAATTAATCATGAGCTTTTTAATTATGCCGATTTTCTTTCTTTCAGGCGCTTTATTCCCTTTAAATGGCTTGCCCAGCGCTCTAAATATTGTGGTTAGGGCAAATCCTTTGTCTTATGGTGTTGATTCGTTAAGGGGCACTTTGGTTGCTGCCAGTAATTTTGGCTTGCACACTGATTTTATTGCTCTCACCCTTTTGGCCTTGATTTTGCTTGCAATCGGCAGTTATTTGTTTTCCAAAATCCAGATTTAAGATAAAAATTTGTTTTATTTAATTAATTATTAAAATAAAATTATGAAAAAAGTTTTAGGGTTAGGTTTTGCTCTTATTTTGGTTTTAGCCGCCTGTGGCGCGCCCAAAGTGGAAAAGCCGCTTTCTTTCAGCGGTTCAATAGATGACTTTCTTAAGCAAAACAAAAACATTAGATGCGTTTTACAAGCTAAACAAGGTGCTGACATTACGTCAGGCACAACTTATTCTTCGGGCACAAAAGTGCGCAGTGATTTTCAAACCAATGCTGGCGGCCAGAATATGACAGGCCATTTTATTACTGATGGAACCTGGATGTATTCCTGGAATGATTTAACCAAAGCCCAGGGCATGAAAATTAAATTGAGCGATATGCAAAATGAAGCTGCCAATGTTAATGCCCAAAACCAGGATGCCAAAAATTATGGTGAAAAACTTGATTACCAATGCTATAATTGGTTGCCAGACCAAGCAATGTTTAATCCTCCCAGTGATGTTGCTTTTACTGATTTTTCAGAGATGCTCAAAAATTTACAGCAGAATTTAGGTAATATGCCTGCCGCAAATAATCCCAATAGCCAATCTTTGTGTGCCACCTGCAGCAGCATTACAGATGCAGCAGCTAAAGCCCAATGCCTCAAGAGTTTGAACTGTAAATAATTTACAAACAAAAATATTTAAAAGGATTCATTTATAGGAGTCCTTTTAAAATTAAAAATAATTGAGTGACTATATTCGCATCATTCGAATAAAATATTCGCCTACAAAAAAAAGCTGCTCCTAAAGTGGAGCAGCAATTGGATGATTGGGGCTAGAATTTATTATTCTGCTTCTTGTTCTTCTTCGTCTTCGGGATTAATGGGAATGCCCCCTCGCTTGATTTGCAAAATATTTTGCATTTTTGGTTTTCCTCCTGTTTTAAAATATTTTGAGTATTTAAATTAATTATAATGATTATTTTTTAGATGTCAAGAACTTTTGGCTTACTTATCAACAGGTTTATAATTATTTAAATTTTTATCTTTGTATAATATAATGAATTTAAGCTTTCTGCAAAAAAGGAGGTTACCAATGCATGAGGAATGTAATCATCTAAATGAGTTATTAGCCGCTGAACGGGGAATCATAGTCCGCCATTTGCAAAATCATAAATGGTATCAGCAAATTACTGATGAACAAGAAGCCAAGGTTGATTTTGTCAAAAAATTCGGCTGGCTAATGAGAGAGCTTTATTGCGGCTATGCCTGCCCTGATCGGCAAAACTGTAAAATCGCTCAGGAATTTATCTCCTCCAATGCCGACCCCAAATAAGAGGTCGGCTTTCTTTTGGCAAACAAACTTGAAGATAAAGCTAAAATTGTTTAAGATTAAATCATGGAAAGTGTTATTAAAATCCCAATTGACGACTTGAAACTGGAAGGTAATTTAATTGTGCCAAAAGATTCCAAATTACTGGTTATCTTTGCTCATGGCAGCGGTTCCAGCCGCAAAAGCCCAAGAAATCAATTTGTGGCCAAGGTTTTGCAAAAAGAGGGGATAGCCACTTTGCTTTTTGATTTATTAACAGAGGAAGAAGATCAGGTTTATGAAAATCGTTTTAATATTCCTCTTTTGGCCGATCGTTTGGAAAAAGTAACCTTGTGGCTAAAAAAACAAAAAAAGTTTAAGAACTTTAGGATGGGTTATTTTGGAGCTTCAACTGGAGCGGCCGCCGCGCTGATTGCGGCAGCGCACTTGGGCAAGGAAATTGGGGCAGTTGTCTCGCGCGGCGGCCGCCCTGATCTGGCTTTAGACATTCTGAATCAAGTCCACTGTCCCACGCTCTTAATTGTCGGCGGCGCTGACACAGAAGTAATTGGTCTTAACCAGCAAGCTTATGATAAACTGCAATCAATAAAGGACTTAAGCATAATCCCCGGGGCAACCCATCTTTTTGAAGAGCCAGGGACTTTAGAACAAGCAGCCAGCCAGGCAGGGGCCTGGTTTAAAAAATATTTATAAAACTAGGACTGTTTAAAATAAAATCCCGCTACATTTAAGTAGCAGGATCAAAATATTACTACCTGCCGACATGCTTCTGCACAAAGCCCATGCGGCCGAGTACTTTCATTTGGCCAGTGCCCTGACATAAGGTACAGATTTTAGTGACAATTCCTTTACCGCGGCAAACCGGACAGCGACGATAAAGAAATTTTAGCCATTTAACATATTTTGCCCCTCGGCAGCATCGACAAATTTCCGCATTTTCTCTGCCCTCACCATGGCATTTTGAGCATTCTTCGGTTCTATATTCTAATCCTGTATCCATTTGTTGCCTCCTTCGGCACTTTGTGCCTTTCTTACTTTAAATCAAATTTATCTCAGATATTAATTTAAGTCAACATGTCTGTTATAAAAAAGAAAATTAATCCCCAATATTTTATACTTGTAAAATCCGGCCAGAAAAAATTTGAACTGCGCTTGGCTGATTTTAAAATTAAAGCAGGGGACACGCTAGTTTTGCAGGAATGGAATCCCAGGACTAAAAAATATACTGGCAGGGAATTAAGGAAAAAAGCAAATTTTGTTTTAAGATTCAAACTTAATGACTTTGGCCAAGGTAAAAAAATTCAAAGAAAAGGTTTGTATATAATTCAATTTAAATAAAAATTCCTTAATTAATTTTAAATCTATGATTGTTAAAAATGTCATGGAGAAAAAGGTCATTACCATTCAAAAAGACGCTTCTTATTATGAAGCAGCCAAAATTTTATATTCAAATCACATTAGCGGCGCGCCAGTCGTGGATGAAGATAATAATTTAATCGGCATGCTTTCGGAAAAGGATTTATTTAAAGTTCTTTATCCTTTTTATCACAGTTATTATGACAATCCTGAATTATATTTGGACTCTGAGTCCAGGGAAGGCAAAGCCAATGATATTAAGGATCACAAAATTGAAACTTTTATGAGTAAAGGGAATGACATTGTGACTGTTGAGCCAAGCACACCCATAATGCGCGCCGGCGCCATTATGATTGCTAAGCATGTGCATCGCTTGCCGGTTCTGGACAAGGGAAAGTTAGTCGGCATTGTCAGCCGTGAAGATATTTTTAGGGCAATTTTAAAGCGCAATTTTGATTTATAAAATTTAAAAATAAAAGGCCCATTTTTTAATGAGCCTTTTTAATTTAGGGCAATGCCTGGATTTTCTGCAGTATTTTCTTCAGTTATGAAGGCAAGCGCGTCTAGAAGCGTTTCCAGATTAGAGAGATAGAAATCTATGTCTTCTGGTTCAATGTCCAAAGCAATGATTTTGCCGCTCTCTGACTGAATTTCTGAAGATTCCACGCTGTTTACCACGCTTTCATAGAAATCCGTCAGGATATTGGAGATAAGCTGCCATTGTGCCAGTTGCAAGGAAATTTTAAACATTTCACTGCCATTGTGCTGAGCCTCAATTTCGCAGATTGTAACAGCAATTGCTCTTTTTTCATTGCCCTGCAAACCGCAAATCCTGCAAATTTCTAGATATTCTGGATCATTTAAAAATTCATCCAGAAAGTAAAGATTGTATAGCTCTAGCGCGGTTTTCATCATGTCCCAGCCATTAGCATTGATTTCCATTATTCTAAAGCCATTATCCATTTTGTCCTCCTTTATCTGGCTTTAAGCTTACATTTTTTATAAAAATATTCAAGTGCTTTGATCTTAAAAATTGACAAGTGTAATTTTTTACTTTAAAATCATATCATTAGCAAAATTAAAAAATAAATTCCAAAAAAAGGAGAAAAATATGGAGTTCTTTAACAAAACAACCAATTCCAATGGAAACAACGAGTTATATGAATTGTGGTTTCGCCTGGCTTACAAGAAGCTGATCAGGAACAAAAAAATGACAGCGGCAATACGACCGGGCATAAGAAAATGTCCAGGACCTAAATGCACCAATGAAAATGAAATTGCCAAAATCAGGGTATTGCTTAAGCCAGGAGATGAATCAAAGGATATCATGCCAATATTCGATAACTTTGAAACAATGGTGGAAATAGAAAAAATAATAGTAAAACCGCTTAAGGACTTAAAGGCAGAAGATTTAAAAAATTGTTCGCCTGACTGCCAAACTCCGGAACTCGCCCAATACCATCTGGCATTAATCTATAACCAGGAATTTAAAGGCGAAGATATTATAAGCATTATTAACTTTAAATATCTATGAGCGAAAACAAAAAGGAGGAAAAAGTGCAGCAAAACATTGAGAATTTAATCAAAATGAAAATTTTGATGATCGGCCAAAATGCCAAAAATAATCCGGAAACAATTAACCTCCCTGCTTTCTGCCTGGGTATTGCCAACAAGGATTATCCGGCCATGACGCCGCTTTTGTGGAACAGCGTTTACCGAGATTTAGGCATGACAGCCAGAAATATTCGTCTCTATGGTGATCCAGCCAATATCCAACAGATCCTAAGCGCTTTCAGATCAGACCCTCGCTATGTTGGAGGCGACGTAGGCGTGGGATTTAAAGATAAGGCAGGCGCATTTTTAGACGAATTAGATCCACTGGCCAAAGAAATGAATTCAATAAACGTGATTGCCAAACTGCCCGACGGCCGATTAAAGGGCTATAATACTGACGGCCTGGGCTATGCTTTAAGCTTAGAAGAAAAGTTCAAGTCCAGGGGCGAAAATCTAAAGGGTAAAAAAGCTGTTATCTTGGGAGCCGGAGGCACTGGCAATTCTGTTTCTTATGTTTTGGCTGCCAAAGGCATGAAAATAATCATCCTTAATCGGACAGTGGTTAAGGCAGAGAATTTGTGCCAGGGCATTAATGAATGCTATGATCTGGTAAAAGACCAGAAAGTGCGCTTTGGCGGGGAAGATCAGATTGCTCAAGAAGTTAAAGATGCTGATGTTGTCATTAATGTTTCAGACAAAGGCGCAACAGGTAAAATGGAAAATTATAGCGCCTTAGCACCGGCTAATTTGCCTGCCACAGCAGAAAACATCCAGGCTAATTTAAAAGAAGCTGAAGCAATTTTACGGACAATCCCTAAAAATGCGATTATCAGCGATATTATTTTAGCTAAGGAAACTACTCCATTTCTGAAATCAGCAAGGCAAGCCGGTTTTGAAACACTAGATGGCATTCCCATGGTTGTAAATCAAGCCGTGGAAGCCTTTTGGTTGGTCAATGAAAAAGAGCTGAAAAACAAAAGCGCGACAAAAGAAAAAATATCTGAAATCATGAAAAAAGCCACTGGCTTATAAACAAAAAAATATATTAGCCAAGGGAACATTACCCTTGGCTTTTTTATTATCTAAAATCCTTATTGAAAAGAAGTAAAAATGTGGGAATTGATAGGTAAGAGCGATTGATATTGATTAGACAAAATTATAAGTTTTGTGCAAAAGATTGGTACTTTTTGGCAGCCCGCCTACGCTAAAGCTTCGGCTGGGCAGGCAAAAAGGCGCTTAGCCTGCTAACCGAAGTCCCAATTAGGGACGAAGGTTAGTTCGGGCCCCAGACCCCAGGGTGCAAATAATACGTTTATATAGTAAAGACTCATAACTAAAATAAATATGTTAACCTAAACCTTGGCTTTTTTATTAAAAAAAATGTATTATGTAAATATGATTATTAATAATATTTTTATGAATCTAAAGGATATGTCCCGCGAAGCGGGATCCGCCTCCGGCGGAAGAAAATATCTAATTTTAGGCGCAATTTTATTAAGTTGTACTTTTGGTTCTTTGGCTGGGGCCCAGAATGACAATATTGATACCTCAGCTTCTGTAAACCCGGAACAAATTGCTAGTTTTGACACCTCAATTAAAATTAACCAGGATGCCAGCATTAATGTGTCTGAAAAAATCCAGTATGATTTTGGGGATACAGAGCACCATGGCATTTACCGCTATATCCCGATTAAATACAAAGCCAGGGGCGGAAATTTTAAATACAGAATTTCTGATATTTCAGTTACTGATGCCAATGGCAGTACTTATACCACGGACATAACTTACCCTGGCAGTGATGTAAATATAAAAATCGGTGATGCTGATATTCTAATCACTGGCAAACACACTTATGTGATTAATTACACCATCCAGCGCGCGCTTAATTATTTTAAGGACCATGATGAATTATACTGGAACGCGACTGGCCTGGAATGGCAAGTGCCAATTTTAGAGTCCAGCGCCACTATTACTCTACCTAAAGAATTAGAGCCCAAAGATGTGCAAATGGCCTGCTTTAGCGGCCCCTATGGCAATACAAATAATTGCACAACAATTAGTTCTGAACCGGGCACTAGTCCAAATTTAATTAAAAGCGCTATTTTTAAACAAACTGAATTAAATCCTTATGAAGGTTTAACAATTGTAGTTGGCTGGCCAAAAGGTTTGGTTTCTCAGCCCACTGCCTGGGAAAATTTTTTAGCAATCCTCCAAGATAATTGGGTACTTTTAATACCAATTCTTGTTTTTATCTTTTTATTCCAACGCTGGTATAAGCATGGCCGGGATCCGGAAGGCAGAAAAGTAATTATTGCCGAATATGAGGCGCCGGATAATTTAACGCCGGCGGAAATTGGCGCGTTAATGCATGAGGATGTCAAGAATAAAGATATTTCAGCGGAAATTATATCTCTGGCCATTCAGGGTTATTTGAAAATTAAAAAACTGGCTGAAAGCAATGACTATGAATTTACTAAATTAAAACCTTCAGATGATTTGACTAATGAATTTGACAAGGAATTGCTTAATGACTTATTTTCCTCAAGCATGACTGTAAAACTGTCAGATAAGCAGGATGAATTTTATTCAGATTTAACCAAAATTAAGAAAAAAGTTTTTGATTCTGTTATTGCTAAGGGTTATTTTTTAAAAAATCCTCAATTGCAAAGAGCAGCTTATTTCGGAGTTGCCGGCACACTTTTATTTATAGGAACATTCTTTTTAGGTATTCTAGGCTTTTATTGGATCGTGAGCGGAATTATTTCAGGTATCTTAATAGGAATTTTTGGCTTTTTTATGCCTGCCAGGACTCAAAAAGGGGCTTTAACCAGAGAAAGTGTTTTAGGCCTCAAACTTTATCTGCAAGTGGTGGAAAAAGACAGGATTAAATTTTTTAATGCGCCAGCCAAAAATCCGGAGCAGTTTGAAAAATTTCTGCCCATTGCCATGGTCTTGGGTGTAGAAAAAGAATGGGCTGAGCAATTTAAGGATATTTATAATCAGAAGCCCGACTGGTATGATGATCCGACCACAACCAATTTCACCTCGCTTTGGTTAATCAGCTCAATGGGTAATTTCCAATCCTCAAGCGCTTCTACCTTGTCTTCAATGCCAGCCAGCGCCTCATCAGGCGGCAGTGGCTTTGGCGGCGGCGGCTTTTCCGGCGGCGGAGGCGGGGGAGGAGGAGGAGGGAGTTGGTAAAAATGGATTTAAACGAATTTAAATTACATGGTTTAGGCATAGACAAAGAGAAATTTGGTAAAATTTATACTTTTGTTGATTTTGGCAATGTTAATAAGTGGTTTGATAATGATGAAAGGGATTGGGACAATAATATTTTATTAAAACATCAAAAGTTAATTGTTGATATTGAAAAATTAGCAAATTTTATTAATTTATTTTCTGCGCAAAAAAGATTTTATTACGGATTTGATCCTAAAAAGCCAGCCTCATTGCACATTTCAATAAAAGCTGAAGATAATGGATTTATTAAAGCAAATAAGCCAATTCAATGGATAAAGCATTATATTAATGACGGAGATTTATTTGTCGGCAGCAAATCCATCGAACGGGATGGATATGGATTCTTTATAAAAATACCCAAGTGCAATTTTGATGTGGAAATCTGCCTAGACGCGGTAAGGTTAAGAGACTATTACGATACAATTTGTTTATTTTCAAGTGATAATGATTTTACAAAATTATTGGAGTTTTTGAGAAAGGAAGGTAAACAAGTAATTTTGCTTGAAAGCGGACACGTTTCGTATTTTTTAAAAGAACAAGCTGATTTACCAATTAACGCTCAACAAATAAAAGGTTCCATTTGTATTATTAAAAATAAACAAAAACCCCGCCTATTAGAAAGCGGGATTTGGAAATCGGACTCGCATCCGCGAGCAGGGTAATTGATTGCTCAATTACATTATCAATATAGCATATTAATAAAAATAAATCAAGCCCTGTGGATAATTTAAAACAAAAACTTGAATATAAAAGAAAAAGCACCGCTTAAAGACAAAACTTTAAGAGGTGCTTTTCCATAGAAATTCTAATTCTATTATAGCATAACCTTTAAAAAAGTCAAGTTTTTATCCCCAACCTTTTAATGCTAAGATAAACTAATATAAACCCTCCGCGATTTTTTTGCAGGGCAAAAAAATCGCTCTTGTTTAGTGGCTTTGGCAGCCGGCGGCTTTTCTGGTGGAGGAGGTGGAGGAGGAGGGGGAGGGAGCTGGTAAAAAAATAGATAATCCCTTTAAGTTATGAAACGAGAAGAAAACAATTTTGCCTTGATTGACAGCCAGAATTTGAATTTATCAATCCGTGCTTTGGGCTGGGATGAGGAAAATTAGAATACAAAAAAAGAGGCATTGACCTTCGGACGAAACCTTAGGTGTGGCCTCTCATCGTGATTCTATTTATATTATAGCATATTCATCGAAAAAATGTTTAATTTCAAATAAATGAAACCCGAGGAAATTAAATCAATATTAGAAAAAATTAGTCAAACTAAAGATAGAAATTTAGTAATTATTGATTATGGCAATGTTCAGAAATGGGAGAAAGGCCTTGGCTGGAAAATTGGGATTAAAGAATTGAAAAATTTGGTTAAGCATTTTACATCCGGACATCAATTTCTAAGGCGATTTTATTATGGTTCAGATTTTGGCAAGGGTGAGAAAAATCAGATTATGACAATGTGGTCAGCAGCAATCCTAAATAAAGCCAAAATGAATGATTTTGAAATTATTACCAAAAGAGTAAAGTATATTCCTGACAAAGATTATAAAAATGGCTTTCAAAAGAAGTGTAATTTTGATGTGGAAATGACCGTTGACATGATTAGGGAACATAAAAACTATGATAATGTGATTATTTTTTCTGGAGATGGAGATATGGCGTTTGTCTTAAAATACCTCCATGATACTTATAATAAGAGCGCTTATGTTTTTGGGTCCCGCAATCATACTGGTAAGGAATTATATGATGCTAAGTTAGAAGGGGTAATAAAAGAGATATTTTATGCAGAGGATTTTGAATACCGTTTAAATATGAACAGATTTGGAAATTAAGTAAAATCAAAAAGTCCGCCCTTTGGGGACGGCTTTTGATCAAAATCAGGTAAGCCTAAAGCTTACATTTACATAATAGCATATTTTAAAAAAATTGTCAAAGTTATCCACATAAACCTTTTAATGCTAAGATAAACTAATATAATCCCTCCGCGATTTTTCCGAGCATATATTCCATAAAACTTAGCAACTTGTCCTTCGTAGCCCCGCGACGCGGGGCGTAGAAGGAAAAATCGCTCTTGTCCAGTGGCTTTGGCGGCGGTGGCTTTTCTGGTGGAGGAGGTGGAGGAGGAGGGGGAGGGAGTTGGTAAAAGAAATTAAAACAAATTTTAAATAAATATGAAAAGTAAATCTTCAAATAGATACTTACATAAGGCTAGCAAAGAAAAAAGAGACGAGTTTTATACACAACTTGCTGATATTGAAAATGAGCTAAAGCACTACAAAGACCAATTCCGTGGTAAGGTGGTATTTTGCAATTGCGATGACCCAAGAGAAAGCAACTTCGTCAAATATTTCAGTATGAATTTTGAACATCTGGGGTTGAAGAAATTAATCGCCACGCATTTCAAAGATGCAAATCTGTTTACAAAAGAGCCGCCTTATAAATTGGAATACACTGGCGATAAAAACGGTAATCGCATGCCCGATCCGAGTGAATTCTTGAAAAAGATGATTGGCACGGGCGATTTTCGTAGCGAGGAGTGTATTGAATTACTTAAAGAGGCAGACATAGTCGTAACAAACCCGCCATTTTCTCTATTTCGTGAGTATCTAGCGCAGCTGATGGAATATAATAAAAAATTTTTGATTATCGGTAATACTAATGCGATAACCTACAAGGAAATTTTTAAACTCATTAAAGATAACAAACTTCGTACTGGCTACACCAATTTTAATGTCGGAATGTTTTTTATTGTACCAGACGATTGGGAGCATTTTCATCATATTGATGAAAATGGTAAGAAAATTGCGCGAGTTTCAACTTCGTGTTGGTTTACAAATCTTGAAGTTGAAAAACATAAGAAAGATATTACTCTTTATAAAAAATATACTCCTGAAGAATATCCAAAGTATGATAACTATGATGCGATAGAGGTTTCTAAAACGGCAGATATTCCAATAGATTATGATGGGGTAATGGGGGTGCCGATTACTTTTCTTGATAAATTTAATCCTGACCAATTTGAAATTATAGGAATGTCAGCAAGTGCAGGCTATGATGCCGAGATAGTAGGAATACCAAAATTAAAGGGATTCAAAGATGCACGTCCATTGATAAATTCTAAAAATACTTATGCTCGCATATTAATTAAAAGAAAAAATACAATATGAAAATTGAATTACATCGAATTCCAATTCGCAAAGTAATCACCGGCTATAAAGACAGCGCTGAAGAGGGCGTGGTGGCTTATAGTGGCAAGCTTGATATTCGTCCAAAATATCAGCGCGAGTTTGTATACAAGGAAAAGCAACGCAATGCCGTGATAGAAACAATCAAAAACAGCTTTCCGCTGAATGTGATGTATTGGATGATTAGAGATGACGGCGGCTACGAAGTGCTGGACGGTCAGCAGCGTACTATCAGTATTGGGCAATATGTAAACGGAGACTATTCTGTTGATTTTAATGGTAGAACAGCAATGTTTCATAATCTAACCGATGAAGAGAAAAAACTAATTTTGGATTATGAATTGATGATTTATTTCTGCGAGGGTACAGACAAAGAACGTCTGGACTGGTTTAGAATCATCAATATCGCCGGTGAAAAATTGACCGACCAGGAAATACGTAATGCAGTTTACACTGGTCCATGGTTAAGCGATGCCAAATTGAAATTTAGTAAAACAAACTGTGCGGCATATCTTCTGGCCAATGACGGTGGGCAATTAGTAAGTGGGACACCAATACGGCAAGATTATTTGGAAACAGCGCTTTCTTGGATCAACAACGGCAAGATAGAAGATTATATGGCTAAGCATCAACACGGCAAGAACGCTGACGAGCTATGGGAATATTTTCAGGATGCGATTGCGTGGGTACGAAAAATATTTACAAATTATCGTCATGAAATGAATAGTGTTGAGTGGGGCGAACTGTATAATGAATTCAAAGACAAGAAACTGAACGCTAGTAAACTGGAAGCCGAGATCAAAGAGTTAATGCAAGATGAAGATGTAACGAAAAAATCAGGAATTTATCCGTATGTTTTGACTAGAGAGGAAAGACATTTAAGCATCCGTGCTTTTACCGATAAAATGAAGCGTGAAGCGTATGAGAGGCAAAAAGGCATCTGTAAAAAATGCAAGAAACATTTTGAAATCGAAGAAATGGAAGCTGATCATATAAAACCCTGGCATGAGGGAGGAAAGACCGTTGCAGACAATTGCCAAATGTTGTGTAAACAAGATAACCGAACTAAATCTGGGAAATAAAAAATTAATTAAGATTTTTGAGCAGAAAATTGAGATTTTGGATGGGCAGATTGATGGGGAGGTGTATAGGTTGTATGGGCTTACGGAGGAGGAGGTTAAGATTGTTGAGGGGGTTTCTTAAAAAGATATAAAAAACTGTAACATTTTATATTTTTAAACGTCTTATAAGTTGAGAGAGCATTTTAAAATGCTTTTTTAAAACAGAAAAATTTACGCTATGAGGCAAAGTAAGTTGCATTTTTTATAAATTGCTGTTATAATATAGCTATGTAATATTTATGAATAAAGATTTATTTATGAAAATAACTACTAAACAAAAGGAAATTTTAACTGCAATTAAGGATTTGTCTCGAGCAAATGGCATTTCCCCAACATTGAATGAGATCAAAGAGTATTTAGGTTATAAAAGTACCTCTTCTGTCCAAAGGCACACGGAAGCTTTAAAACGTAAAAAAGCATTAAATTTTGACGAATATAAGCCCAGGAGTTTAAGGATCAATGATTTTAAAGAAAAGCTAGTGAATATTCCTTTAGTCGGCAGTGTCTCCTGTGGTAAACCAATGTTTGCTAATGAAGATATTGAAGCATTTATCCCTTATCAAAGAAATAAGCTGCACGGTAATATAAAAGATTACTTTTTTCTAAGTGCTGTTGGGGATAGTATGAATAAAGCTAATATTGACGACGGAGATTTTATTTTAATAAAAAGACAAAATTCAGCTGATCCGGGGCAAAAAGTCGTTGCACTCCTAGGTGATGAAGCTACTGTGAAAGTATTAAAAAATGAAAATGGCTATTTCGTCCTTGAACCAAAATCTAGTAATCCGATTCATAAACCAATATATATTCATGACGACACATTAATACAGGGAGTCGTGGAAGGCGTTTTAAAAAATAAGTAAATCATTTAAGCCAACGATAATTTGATTTCTTTCTAATAATTAAGCAGTTGGAGAAAGCAAAAAACACCCATATGGCCATAAGAATTACTTGCATTAATAAGGATAATGGAGACCACTATGATCCACACGAAGCCATTACAGATCTCGGTTGGTTAAATGAGTCTACAAATGAAGTCGGAAAATCAACCAGGTTGCAAATAGTTAAATTCATTGAAGACGGTAATCAAGCATATGTGAAGGATTATGGCGGGAAGGTCTATTTGGTTGTCAGAATTTCCAGAAATGGAAATAAATTCGTACAAACTATGGCGGATGGTAAATTATCCAATAATTTACTAGCGCTAACAGAATGTAAATAAAAAGAAAGCTTGGGCGTATATGGATAATTTTCACTATCCAACGCTCAAGCCATTCTCTCTCTAATTAAATTATAACATTTATGTTGTATTACGTAAACAAAAATGCACAGGTTAATGGTGACCATGAGGTTCATAAATCCGGCTGTCACCGTATGCCCGAGGCTCAAAACTGCATGTATCTAGGTGATTTTTCAAATTGCCATGATGCGATTATAACAGCAAAAGATTTTATCCACAATCAAATGGCTGTTTTTATTGTTCAAGAGAATGCAATACTGGATAATTTAAGATTACACCGCAGCGCGAGGCCAAAGGTCGCGCGCTATTGCGTTTAAGCACTTGATTTATTAAGCAAGATGGGAATAAAATTGAGATATAATTATAAGTTTTAAATAAAAAATATGCCAAAGAAAAAGTCAAAAGCAAAAATGGACAATAAAGCTAACGATAAGGTTGGAGGTGATTTTCATCTGAGTGAGAAACACTACGAGCAATTAGAAGAGTATAAAATTTTTGAGACAGAGAAGAGAGTTGCGAAAATTTTTGGTATCAAAAATAGAATCTCTGGCGAAAAATTTATAAATATTAAATCAAAATCCAGGAAACCATTCGGTTGGCATTTTAATTTTGGTGTTAGTTTGTATGATACATTCCATATAAATAGTCTATTTCAAGGGCTAAGATTAGTTGCGGAAAAACTTGGCTGGCATGGTATAAAGAGCACAGAAGACATTGAGGTACTAAAAATCCAACTAAGAGAAAAGGAGGAGTCTATTTTAACATTGGAAAAGGCTAATGAAGAAGAAAGGGCGAGTCACAGCAAGCTCATGGAACGGTTTAAACACCAGCAGCAAGAAATATTGAGAATTAAGCAAAAAGATTTCAGAATTGATGTGAATGATTTATCTGATTTAATCGCGAAAACAGAAAAGCAATCTGTATCCGAAGGTGAGTTGCAAGAATTTTTGTTTAACCATTCATGGCTTTTTGGAACTGAATACATAAATGCTGAACCACAAAAATTAAGAGGTGCGCATAGTAAATTCGATTTTTATCTTGAACGATTTAATAAAACCAATGATATAGTTGAGATCAAGCTTCTTTCAGATCAAATTATTAACATAGATGGAAGTATAAGTGCAAAAGTTATTCAGGCAGTTGATCAGCTCATAGATTACATGGAAAGTTCACAAGCTGCTGCACATAGTCGGGTGATTTCTGAAGAAGAAGGAATACATGAATTACGCCCAAGAGGAATAGTTATAATTGGTAGGGATTCATCTGAACTGGCAAAAAAGAAATTACATATATGGAATTACCAGTTCGCACACATTACAATCCTGACTTATTTTGATATTTTTGAAAGGGCAAAAAGTGTGTTGGATCATTTGCAAACATCTAAAAATTAATAAGGAATAAATTATGACAAATACTAAAATTACCATTGCCGAAGAAATGAAGGAATTACTTTCAAATCCTAACAATATGATCAAACTTGACGATTTTGTTACAGAGCATTTAAAAGTATTTTTAGACGCAACCAATCTTGAGCATTTTCCTGTCCAAGATTCTAATGTGCAAAAAGAAGATTTTTGTGAACGATTGCAGAAATATGAAGAGATCGTGAAAGATTTACAGCAGATTGTCATTCTTCTTGCAAGATGGGGTAACGGGGGGCAACTATCTGTTCTGGAAAAAATTTTTAGTCGTATAGAAGAATCAGACAAGGGGTCATCCGGTATAAATCTTTGGCTTCACCTTGGTTGGTATCCAATTCAAGTTCTTATTTATTCCGCAGGAATTGCTGCATTATCCACTAGTAAGTATGATGCACTACAAATAATACTAACTACCCCTACACATAATATTTCAGAGGCGAATAGTCGTCTTCCTATCGCAGTCACTGTGGCTTTGAATCTTTCTGCAATACACGACTCATTTAAGTGGATACCAGGTCATGAAAGAAAACATGTGCCATGCAGTGAACATTTATTCCAAATTTTGCAGCCTATTATCGAAGACCTACTTTTTGTGGGTAAAAGCTACGAAAGATTATTTGATTACCTTGAAGTTTATTTAGCGCTTGTTTATGCTGATACTAAAGGGATAAATTGGGGACCGATAGGCAGGTTTGGATGGAAACATGGTCGGGGTTTAGGGGATAGTCCATTCGATCAGTTAGTGGAGGAAGCTAGAAAAGCAAAAAGTGTGTGGTTGCCACTTCAAAGTAACTTATTTAATGGTTCACTGGAGAGATTCTTGGAAGTTTCCGAAGCATTCAGACAGCGTCTTAACGAACTTTCTTGGTGGTAAAATTTTTATCCTCACCAAAACCGATTTTTTTAAATATACCCATCTAAAATATTTTAAAAAAATAATTTATGAAAAAAATACTATTTTTACTATTGTTTACTTTATTGCTTGTCAGTTGTGCAAAGCAGGCTAATTATGATTAGTTAATTTGAATATTGGTTTAGTAAAGACGAGATTAAAATTGTTGACCCAGCCGCTCGCGAGCAGCTGGGTTGAGGGGAAGTAGGAGTTGTTGATAAAAATTTGACAGATTTTCAAGGTGTGGTATAATAATACCACATTTTAAATTATAAAAAAAATCTATGCAAAACGCTAATTTAAAAAAATTCGGCGAGCTTTTAAAAGAATTAAGGCTGAAACAAAATCTAAGCTTGCGGGATGTATGCAAAAAGGTCAATTATGATCCCAGCAATTGGAGCAAAATTGAAAGAGGCCTGATTTCACCGCCCAGCGATGAATCTGTCTTAGGCCAGTGGGCCAATGCTTTGGGCCTGGCAAAAGAGAGCAAGGAATATTATGAGTTTATTGACCAGGCCAATATTGCCCAGGGCATTATTCCCGATTATATTATGCAGGAAAAAGATTTGGTGAGGGCATTGCCGGCTTTTTTTTGTGTTTTGCGTGAAGAAAAACCTACCCGGGTTGAAATAAATCGGCTTATTAAATTAATCTTAAGATATTGATATAATAAAGCTATGAAAAAAAATATTAAAATCGCCCTATTTGAAGGCAAAAAAATACGTCGGGTTTATGATAAAAAATCCGAAACATGGTATTTTTCGGTTGTTGATATTATTTTTGCACTTACTGAAAGCGCCAACCCTACTGATTATTTAAAAAAATTAAGAAAAAGAGATTCCGAACTCGCAAGTTACCTAGGGACAAATTGTCCCCAGCTAAAAATGATTACGGAAACAGGTAAAAGTAGGAAAACTTTAGCCGGAAATCCTGAGCATCTATTTAGAATTATCCAATCTGTTCCGAGCAAAAAAGCCGAGCCGATTAAGCTTTGGCTGGCCAAAGTGGGTTATGAAAGAATAGAAGAAATAAACGATCCCGAAAAAGCGCTTAATCGCAGCCGAGATTATTGGCAAAAAATGGGGCGAAGCCAAAAATGGATTCAACAGAGAATGATGGGGCAGGAAATCAGAAATAAATTAACGGATTATTGGAAGAATAACGAAGTGAAAGAACAGGACGAATACGCAATTTTGACAAATATAATTCATCAAGAATGGAGCGACTTATCAATTAAAGATCATAAAAGTCTAAAAAAAATCAAGGCGGGAAATTTGCGCGACCACATGACCGACGCGGAACTAGTTTTTACCGCCTTGGCGGAACTTTCTACTCACCAAATTGCAGAAACCACTCTGGCAAAAGGTTTGGAAGAAAACAAGTTACCTGCAAAAAAAGGCGGGCGAATTGCAAAAAACGCGCGGCTGGAATTAGAACAAAAAACTGGCAAGAAAGTTGTCAGTCAGGAAAATTATTTAAAGCCAGTAAAGGAATTTAATAAATTAAATGAAAATAATCAATAAGTAAAATATGCTCACCAAATCCGACTTTCTTAAATATACCCATCTAAAATATTTTTAAAATAAAAAAATGCGCCTGATTACGTCAGAGCGCATTTATGTTTTTGATGCATTTTTTAAATTGTTTATGGGCGAGGATACTTTGGCTCTGGGAAACTGTCAGGAATATATATCCAGCCAGGGTCTTCTCTGGAATAAAGTAATTCGCCGGACTCTGTACTCCAGACTCCTATCCAGGTATATTGGCTATGCTCATCATCTCTATCACCATAATGGTAATAGGCAGCATATTTTTTACTATCATCGCTAAAAAATTGTACTTTGACTCCGGGGAAATCACTTTCTCTTTGGGGGTGCGGGTAAAAGATAATTTTCTGGGTTTTAATTTCCCGCACTAGAAAGCAGTTTGCTTCTTCCCGTACAATAGGGGGAGCGTTGTCACTATAGCAGTTAAATTTTTCTGCTTTGAAACGATGATCAGGGGATTCAAACCTTGGTTTGCACGAAATCAGCGTAATTGTTAAAAGTAATCCGATCAGCACAGCATTCCAAACTAATAATTTTCTTTGCTTCATTAAACTTTCCTCCTTCGCAGTTTTTAAAAAACAAAAGCGTTTTTTGTCTTTGTTAAGGCTACCTTAACCCTATTTTATTAATTTGTCAATAAGGGTTTTTTTAATTTTTCGTCTTTGACTAATGCTAAAATTAAAGGTAAAATTGAGGTAGAACGTATAATCTAAAAAATAATAAAATAATTTTATGAAAAAGGTTTATTATTTAGCGATTATTTTAGGCGCTGTTGCTTTCTTAAGCGCCTGCGGCCAGCAGCCAACAACATCTTCATCAATTCAAAAAGAGGCGCAGAAAATTCAGCAAAAAGTTGAACGGGCCAATGCTGGCATTGTGGTGCCGCAGAATTTAAAAAAATGCGGGACTGATGCCATTTATTTTACGGAAAAAAACCAATACGGCATGCCTTACGATTGCGATCATTATGCGCAAAAGCCGGTTTGCGATTATTATAAGAGAGTGACAGGGACTGGCAATGAGGAAATAGGAATCGCCCAGTATGACAATGAATGCACTGTCTGCCATTGGTATGGCTCAGACGGTATCTTAAAAACAGGCAAAACCACTACGACTGATTTGGGCTACACTGAAGGCGAATGCACGCAGGGCATTTATCAGAAATAAAAAATGTATTTAGGGAAACAAAGAAAACGCAATCGTTGGTATGGTTATGATTATTCCATACCCGGCTATTATTATATAACAATTTGTACGCAATATCGGATTTGTCATTTTGGTGCGATTGTTGACGGGAAAATAGTGTTGAATGAAATTGGTGAAATTGTTAAAAAACAATGGTTATGGTTGCCAGAACATTTTGATTATATAAAATTAGATGAATGGGTGATAATGCCAAACCATTTTCACGGGATTATCGAGATTATTAATGAAAATTATTATAAAATAACAGGCAACGGTATTTCCGTAGGGAACGGTCGCGACCGTTCCCTACACAAACCAAATAACCCCAAAATAAAACCGTTGCCTGAAATTATCGGTGCCTTTAAAACCACGTCATCAAAATTAATTCATCAAAAACAAAATAATTTATATTTTGCCTGGCAAAAATCATTCCATGACCGTGTCATTCGCGAGGATGATGATTTGGATAGCATCCGTTATTATATCCGACAAAATCCAGCCCGCTGGATAAAAGATAGGAATAATCCTATAAATATTAAATAAATATTTTCTCCAAAAAAATATGCCCCTAACCAATCGCGACGACATTTACCCCGGCCTTAAGGTTGCCATTACCCTGAAACAAGATCAGGGTACCGACATTTTAACCTATGGCGTTGTAAAAGATATTTTAACCAATAGTTCTGAACATCCCCGCGGCATAAAGGTGAGATTGACAGATGGACAGGTTGGGCGAGTTCAGGAAATTAGATAAAATATTTTTAAAAATAATTTTATGAAAAATACATTATTTGCGCTATTCTTTGCTTTATTGCTTGTCAGTTGTGCAATCAATTATCAAAATACAAACTCACAAAACCAAGCTCCAGCTTCGGATGTCATACTTCCTACGGGATATGTAGGCACACGATATTCTGCTCTGCTTACAATCCAGGGTATAACCAGAGAAAATGTAGGAACAGTAGTTGAGGCAAAAAAATTGCCAGCCGGCATATCTCTTGAACTCATTGAACTTCCGTGCGCCCCGCAGGCCACTCAATGTCTTCCCCAGCCATATCTCATCGGTACGCCAACTAGTTCCGGAAATTATCAATTTGTAATCACAACTTCTTCCATGAAGGTTGGTTATGGCTTACTGATAAAATAGGATTTAAAACTATTTGATTGCATAAAATAAGAGGATTTAAATAAATATCAAACTGTGCATATCTAAACTTGACAAATCTTTATATATGCTGTATTATATTAAATAACAAATCCTTATCGTGTGCTTCGGCTACGATAAGTAACGAGGCCCCATTTGGGGTTCTTGTTTTTTTATGATAAAATTATATTATTCTTATATAATTAAGTTACATAAAATACTATGGATAAGATAAAACGTGTCGCTGTTTTTATAGATAATAGTAATGTTTTTCATCATATTCTTGATATAAAAAAAACAGATAAAAATTGGGTTAGTTTATATAATCCGTTAATACTTGCAAAAAAATTAGCTGGCAACAGAAATCTTGTATATGTCGGCTTTTATTGTGTTCGCCCTCCGGCATATTTATTAAACGGCAAAACAGAAGAACAAAAGAAATACAATCTAACTCAAAAGTATTATGGGGAAATTGAAAAACTACCGAATGTTCAAATTAAATTCGGTGATTTAAAAGGCACTAAAGGTAACCTTCAAGAAAAAAACTTAGATACACAATTAGCAACTGATATGGTTGCTATGGGAGCTCTTGATGAATATGACGTAGCTATTCTTGTTTCAAATGATGGTGATTATAAGAGCGCTATTGAAAATACTAAAAAATTCAATAAAAAAATCGAAAATTTATTTTTTAAAGGAAGTTTATCTATGGCAATAGATGGTAAGTGCGATATTAAAAGACGGGCTAGACGTTCATTTTTTGTAAAATTGGATGGTTTAAATAATTTCTAACTTTAATTTATGAAAAAAACATTATTCGCTTTATTATTCGTTTTATTGCTTGTCAGTTGTGCAAAGCAAGCGATAACACAACCAAAAAATGTAAACCAACTGCCGGTTGTATCTAATCCAAATGCAAACCTAAATTCTAGTGGTACTGCGCCACTAGACCAAACAGCTAATTGGAAAACTCAGACCAACACCCAATATGGCTTTGAGTTTAAATATCCGTCTGGTTTTTTTGATCCAAACTGGGAACCAAATGTTTCGGTTGGGGATTGCAATTACAGTGTTTTTCCCAATGCCTGCCCAAACATAAATGATCTTGTTATAAATGATTTAGCCGCCTCAGGTGGCGATATTAATACAATCAAAGAAGATCTGGCTGCACCAAGTTATTGGAAAAATCCCCAGGGAGATAAATTAACTGTAAACAATGTTATTTATTGCTTATATCATGAATCAGATGCGGGCGCGGGCCAGGTTTATAACAGTTATTACTACGCCACTGTTACCAATAAAAAATGCCTGGTTGTAAGTTTAAACACAAGCTCAACAAATTGCGATGTTTATAAAGGAGACACAGAACAACAAATAAATTATAATAATTGTTTTGCTACAAACCAAAATCAACCAAAAATATTAAGTCAAATAGCTTCAACTTTTAAATTTATTAGTCCGACTCAAACTGGCTGCAATACAAATAGCGATTGCCAAAATGGCGCTGCCTGCATGGTAGCAGGACCTCTTATTGCAGGTCAACCAGTTCATAAGGTTTGCGTGCCCAAGGGCACAGCAGTGCCATTATAGCTTAACAATCATTTTTGAAAAGAATATGAAATAATCCTCCTCGCTCGAACACTTTAGTGTTCGAGGTCAACCTTGACACTAAAGTGTCAAGTCGAGGCACAATACCATATGAAAAAAATTCTATTACTTATATTTTGTTTAATTTTATTATCTGCTTGCTTGCCGCAAAATAAGCAGAAATTAATTATTAAAAATATTAATATGAAACTTACCAGTCCTGCCTTTACTCATAATTCCAATCTTCCCAGCCAATTTACTTGCGCTGGGCAAAAGATTAATCCGCCCTTGGAAATAAACGAAGTACCGGCAGCGGCCAAAAGTTTGGCTTTAATTGTTGATGATCCTGATGCACCAGTGAGGACTTTTGTGCACTGGTTGGTCTGGAATATAGATCCCAAAACAGAAACAATTGCGAGTAATAGTATTCCTGCAGGCGCTAAGCAGGGGACAACCAGCGCTGGCAAAACAGGTTATTTTCCGCCTTGCCCGCCATCAGGCACACATCGCTATGTTTTTAAGCTTTTTGCCCTGGATACCATGCTTAATCTAACACCAAATGCTGGCAAAGACAATCTGGAACAGGCCATGCAGGGCCATATTCTTGATTCAGCGGAATTAATCGGGTTATATAAAAGATAAATAATTTAATCATTAATTTAAAAATTTTATGAATCAATTACCGCTTAGCAATTATGGAACTATTGGCATAGTGATTTTTCTGATTATAATTATTTGGTCAATAATCTGGAAAGGGATTGCTTTGTGGAAAGCTGCCAGAAATGGTCACACAGCTTGGTTTGTGGTCTTGATGATTGTTAATACAGTTGGGATTCTGGAAATCATTTATATTCTGGCCTTTAGTAAGCCGAAAAAAGAAACGGTCTAATAATCTTTCAGAGTATTATAAAAGAGCCCAGTCAACTGACTTGGCTCTTATTTTATTTGTATTTTTTATCCATGTTGTTTTGTTTGAGCAAAATTTCTAGTGTCTTTTGAAATTCCTCCTCGTTTTGTTTTCGTCCACACTTTAGGCATCTAATTGGTTTGGTTAATTTTTCGGGAATATGCAGCACTTTAACTTGGCCGTAACTAGCGACTGAACATTCTGCAGATGTTATTAGTTCTGTACTGCCACAAAACTTGCATTTTTCTTCCATCTGGCACCTCCTTAAAATTATATTACATTATATTTTAATATTTACAAGTCCAAGGTATTTATTTTAAAGGTTGGAGTATAATCACTTGTCGCAGAATCTAGAGATTGAATATATCCGTTAAACTCTAATCTGTCATAACAATTCCTTATTTCATTATATTCATCTTGGCTTAAGTTTCTGTTTATTTCCGGATAATTAGCAGCTTTATGTGCAGGATAATACTGTGACATTAAACTTACCCAAACTCGCTTGCCAAAATTATCATTGATTGCTTTTAATATTTTCTTTGAATCATTAATTTGGTCAGGCAAAACCAAATGGCGGATAATCACGCCTTTCTTAATTAAGCCGTTCTCATCTAATTCAACTTCGCCAACTTGCCTGACCATTTCTTCTATGACTTCTAAGGCAGTTAAAAAATAATTATGTGCCTGGGAATAATTAACTGCTAAGTCATTATCAGAGTATTTAAAATCAGGCAAGTAAACATCAACTAAACCTTTCAACTGTTTTAAGGTCTCAACTTTTTCAAAAGCATTGGAATTCCAGATAATCGGCAAATTTATTTTCTCCTTAACTTTTGGCAAGATCTTAATTAAAAGGTGAGTATAGCAGGTAGGGGAGACCAAATTAAGGTTATGAGCGCCTTGGTCTTTTAATTTTAGGCAGAGATCAATGAATTTCTGTTCACTGACAATTTGGCCATAAGCTTGCTGAGAAATATCATGATTTTGGCAAAATACGCATTTTAAATTACAATGGGAAAAAAAGATTGTGCCAGAGCCATTTGTTCCAGAAATACAAGGTTCTTCCCAATAATGCAGCTGAATATGGCTAATTTTAAAATCAGCCGGCGCCTGACAAACACCGAATTTAGTTTGACGATCAACATAACAATTATGAGGGCAAGTAATACAATTCATATTCAATATTTTTACAGATATTTTGAATTATTTCAATGGCCTTTTTAGATTGTTAATTTATGTAACTTGTGATAAATTAGTATTATTCGTATTAAATTTGTAAATTAGTATCCATGTTAAATTCCCAAACCGAAGAAATTAAAACAAAACTTGATATTATTGAGGTAATTTCAGAATATATCCAGTTAAAGCAGGCGGGTGCCAATTGGCGAGCGCTTTGTCCGTTTCATAATGAAAAAACGCCTTCTTTTATGGTTTCCCGCGATAAGCAGATTTGGCATTGCTTTGGCTGCGGCGAAGGCGGTGATGTTTTTACTTTTGTGCAGAAAATTGAAGGCCTGGAATTTCCCGAGGCCCTGAAAATATTGGCTGATAAAGCTGGTGTAAAGCTTAAAAAATTAAACCCAGAATTAACCTCTCAAAAAAGTAAATTATTAGATATAAATAAACTGGCGGCTGAATTTTTTTATCAAGTCATGTTAAAATCGCAAGAAGGCCAGATTGCGCGTGACTATTTGGCCAAGCGTCAATTAACCAATGATACAATTAGTGAATTCAAACTGGGCTATGCGCCTGACTCCTGGGATAAACTTTTAAATATCTTAATCAAAAAGGGCTTTAAGCCCAATGATATTTTTCTTTCAGGTTTAGTTGTTAAAAATGATAAAGGTCAGCTTTACGACCGGTTCAGGCAAAGATTAATGTTTCCCATTTTTGACCAGCACGCTAATGTAGTGGGCTTTACTGGCCGGATTTTAGATGAGCGCAAAGAAAACCAGGGTGGGAAATATGTTAATACACCCCAAACTCTGATTTATAATAAAAGTTTGGTGCTTTACGGCTTAGATAAAGCCAAGAGCGAAATTAAGAATAAAGGTTTAGTCATTATTGTCGAGGGCAACATGGATGTGATTGCCTCACAGCAGGCAGGCGTAAAAAATGTCGTGGCTTCTTCAGGTACTGCTCTAACCCAGGAACAATTAAAAATTCTACAAAGATACACTAATAATCTGGCTTTATCATTTGACGCAGATTTGGCTGGCCAAGCCGCGGCTGAACGAGGCATTGATAATGCTTTAGCTTTAGGCCTGAACATAAAAATTATTCAGTTGCCTAAAGAAATAAACGGACAATTAATTAAAGATCCTGACGACTGTATTAAGCAGAGCGCCCAGTACTGGCAAGAATGTATTGCCAAGGCAGTATCCATTATGGATTTTTATTTTGCCAAAGTTTTTAGCCAATATGATCTTAATCAGCCCCAGGACAAAAAAGAAATTGCTGCCAAACTCTTAAAACAAATCGCCAAATTAAGCGATCAAGTTGAGCAGGATTCTTGGCTGAAAAAGCTTGGCCAAAAGCTTGGTGTTTCAGAAATGATTTTGCGCGAGACATTTGCTAATTCTCTGGCCAAAAAAAATGGCTCAGACGAAGTCATAAAATTTGAGGAAAGTAATCCCAAAAACAGAGAAGACCTTTTGGCTGAACAAATTCTGGCTCTGGGCCTAAAATTTCCCCAGCATTTCCAATATCTTATAGATCATTTGGACTTGGAAATAATCCCTGATCAGGAGCTTAAAGAAATTTACAAAGTGCTGGTTTTATATTATAATGAAAATAAGAATTTTGTTTACTCAGAATTTGAAAAATTATTATTACAAAAAGACCAGAAACTAGTTAATGTTGCCTCAACCTTATTACTTTTAGCCGATAAGGACTTTTTAGATTTTAGTGAAACTCAGCTGAGCCAGGAAATCATTAATATCATCAGATTTTTAAAAAGAAATTTTTTAGAGAAAAAAATAACTCAGTTGCAAAAATTAATTGCTGAGGCAGAAAAACAAAATAATAATGAACAAATCGAAATTTTAAGCAAAGATTTTTCCATTTTAACAGAACAACTCCATGATTTATAAATAAATTAATTCCTAAGACTGACTTTACTTTTTTATGCCCAAAAGAAAAATTAAAAGAAAAATAAAAAAAACCAGGTCTGCCAAAGCCAAGAATAGAAAGAAACGGATTGCCAGAAGGAAAAGATTAAAAAAAATAAAACATGAAATTATCAGACCGACTGAGGAGCAACTAACTTCTCTGCTGCAAAAGGGCAGAAGCCGTGGTTTTGTGACTGAACAAGAATTATTGCATGTTTTTTCAGAACTTGAAGAATATATAGATTTATTTGAGGATTTTTTGGGTAAATTAGAACACCATGGCACGCAAATAGTTGAATACAGAGGCGGGGTTTTAGCTAGGGGTAAAGAAAAAGAGGAAATTCTAAATAAAATAGGCATTACCAAGGAAAAAAAACGCCTTGATTTATCTGATATTTCAGAAGATTCCATTCAGATGTATTTGCGGGAAATAGGCAAAGTGCCTTTGCTTAAAGGTGAAGAAGAAATGTCCTTGGCACGGCGCAAAGAAAAAGGGGACAAAGAAGCGGAGAAAAAAATAATTGAAGCTAACTTGCGCCTGGTTGTTTCTATTGCTAAAAAATTTGTGGGTAAAACCATGTCACTCTTGGATTTGATTCAGGAGGGCAATATCGGTCTTTTTAAAGCCGTGGAAAAATTTGATCCCAGAAAGGGTTATAAATTTTCAACTTATGCAACTTGGTGGATCAGACAAGCCATTACCCGCGCTTTGGCTGACCAATCCAGAACCATTAGAATTCCTGTTCATATGGTGGAAACCATTAATAAATTTCAGCAAGTACAAAGACGTTTAATTCAGGATTTAGGTCGCGAACCTTTACCAGAAGAAATTGCCGCTGAAATGGGCGAGGATATTGAAAAAGTCAGACACATTATAAATATTTCCCAGGAAACTATTTCTTTGGAAACCTCGGTTGGTGAAGATGAAGAGGATTCCACTTTGGAGGATTTTATTGAAGATGTTAAAAATATGACCCCGGATCGGGCAGCGGCTTTGCAATTACTGCGGGATTATGTCAAGGAAGTAATTAGCGAACTTTCGCCTCGTGAACAGAAAATTCTGGAAATGCGTTTTGGCTTAGGTGATGGGGTGGCACATACTCTGGAAGAGGTGGGCCAGGAATTTGATGTTACCCGTGAAAGAATCAGACAGATTGAAGCCAAAGCCCTGGAAAAAATTAAACAGCATGCCCAGATAGAGAAATTAAAGGATTTCTAATTACATAATAATTATTCTATAAAACAAAAAAGACCTCTTATCGGGTCTTTTTGTTATCTCGCTCCCCCTGTTAGACACGCTTAGAACCATAGATTGGGGGCTAATGATGATAGAAATAAGTAAATTAAGCTTTATTTGAAATAAAAAAGAGGCATTTAGCCCCTTTTTTGGTGGTCAACTATTATTTTTCTTTTTTACTTTTTGAACGCAAAAGACAACAGCACAATGGTTAAAGCGTTAAGAATCACCAATGATAACACTGTTTGCCATTTTGTTGGAAGGGGATTCATTAAAATATAAACCGTATAGATTATTGCAACAATCGCCGCACCAATAAAATTTCCTTTTACCATATTTTTATATTTATTTAATTATAAAATCAGTTTATCACTTCCAAAAATTTTAATCAACCAAAAAACCACCTCAATTAAAAGTGGTTTCTGGCAAAAGCTCCGGGGGTGGGATTCGAACCCACGACCAATTGGTTACACATTACCCATTATTTTCATAATGGTGTGGACTATATCATATCCCGCAACGCGGGACCAAGGCGCTTCCCATGGCATTATTTGCCAAAGTACTCCTATATAAGGATAGTCTCTACACCTTCCCTTAAAATTTAAGGGCTTGGCTCGGGATTACCAGTTAAGGATTCCCCGAATTCACCTCGTTTTTCAACCTCGATTGCTCGAGGAAGCTGCGTAATGCTTTCATGTACTTCTCGATGACAATTTGCGCACAATAATATGCACTTTTCTATTTCCTTTTTAACATGATCCCACGATCTGGTATAACCTTTGGCAGAAATGCCAAAATCCTTTTGCTTATCATCTAAATGATGAAATTCAAGAGCTTTAATGCATTTATTATAGCCGCAAATCGCGCATTTATTACCCTTAAATTCAATTGATTTTTGACGAATAATTTTACGCCTTTTATCAACTGCCTTTTTAAGGTATTCGGCACGATCAGCGTATTTTCTTTTATCTTTTGCCATATAAACTATTATAACAGAAGATAAAAAGTGTTCACAGCCAACTGCGCTACCGCTGCGCTACCCCGGAATGGTTTTAAATTTTTAACTTACATAAATCTTTCTGGGTAGCGCAGCACAATATCATTAAATCTGGAATTAGTTGAACCGCTGCCTGCCTGCCGAAGCTTTAGCATAGGCAGGCGCTACCCCGGAATGATTAATAAAAAAAATGAATTCAAAAATTCATTATTTGAATTATAGCACTTATTTTAATTTTTAGCAAGTGTTTAATATAAATAAATCTTTGAAATTTTCCCTAAAGCCACTATTTTCACTTTCTATTTAAGTAATTTTTGTTATAATAATAAACAGGAGGAGCTTATATGAATGTAAAAACGGCCTGACGAATCTCGCCTGCTTTAGGGGGAAGCCAAAACCGGCTCTGACAGGCCAAAAATATTCAGAGTACGGCCGCAATGATGGTGGATGATATCTGTTGAGAAACAAAATCTTTCACGTGCCTTTCTGCCAGACGAGTCAGAATTCTAGGCGTGAGACTTGCAAGGGGTTTTGTTTCAAGGGAATTGCTGTTGTACCCCCGCGGATACAGCCCGAAACATCCACGAAAGTGGAAAACAACAGGTGGTAGCACTGCCACGGGCATACCAACTGCCCCAGAGGAAGGATGAAACATTCCAAGTTGGTAAATTTTGAGCACATCATATGGTGTGCTCTATTTATTTAACAAAAGTAGTTTAATGACTTTTTGGGTTTCTTTAATAAATCTTGACTTTTTGATATAATAAAAATGAAAGATAACAATTTTAATTAGTTAATTTATAAAAACTATGAAAATTTTTAAAACATGGTCGTTTAAGTGGTGGGAAGTAAGTTTAATAAAAATTTGCCTGCTTTCACTGGGAATTATATTGGGCTTATATTTCTATAATTATCTTATTGGTCTTTTGTGGCTGTGGTGGATATTGTTTATAGCCACTGCAATTTATTTTATTGCTAAGTTATTTACCGAAAAATAAAATTATGAAAAAAAATCTTATAATTATTCTTATAGCAATAATTATTCTTTTGGGCTTGGGAATATGGGCTGTTAATAAAAAGGGAAATAAAATTTCTTCTATTTCTCCATCCCCATCATTGATAACTCAAGTAATTTATATTTGTAATGACAATAAAACCATAAATGCCGTTTTTTATAAAGGAGAAATCAAGCCAGTAAAGCCGGGCGAACCGCCAATTCCAACTGGAAGCGTAAAAATTACTTTAAGCGATGGACGAAATCTTGAATTGCCTCAGACCATTTCTGCTGACGGAGGACGTTATGCCAATAGTGATGAATCATTTGTTTTTTGGAGTAAAGGTGACAATGCGCTTGTCCTGGAAAACAATGTTGAAAAAGATTACGTGGGCTGTGTTGTCGCCAACAAATAATCCTTTTAGCCCGCGTCAATTTGCTAAAATGAAAGTAAATTTATATAAATTAAAATTACATGTCAATCATTAAAACCAATAATTTAACTAAAAATTTCAATGGCTTGGTTGCGGTGGACAAGCTCAATCTTGAGATTGAAGAAGGCGAGATTTTCGGGCTTTTGGGGCCAAATGGCGCTGGCAAAACAACCACGCTCATGATGCTGGTAACCCTAATTCCGCCCAGTTCTGGCACAGCCCTGATTAATAATTATGATATTGTCAAACAGCCAGATCTTGTCAGAAAATCACTGGGTATTGTTTTTCAGGATCCCAGCTCTGATGATATATTGACCGGCTATGAAAATTTAAAACTGCATGGCCTTTTATATGGCATGCCAGCTAATTTAAGGGAAAAAAGAATTAAAGAAGTGCTTAAACTCGTTGATTTAACAGCCAGAAAAAATGATTTGGTGAAAAAATATTCCGGTGGGATGAGAAGACGATTGGAATTAGCCAGGGGATTATTACACCATCCTAAGGTTTTATTTTTGGATGAGCCGACTTTGGGTTTGGACCCGCAATCCCGGGAAACAATCTGGCAATATGTTAAAGAATTGTCGCAAAAAGAAAAAATCAGCATTATCCTGACCACGCATTATATGGACGAAGCTGATTTACTCTGCAAACGGCTGGCCATTATTGATCATGGCAAAATTGTGGCCTTGGATACACCGGCTAATTTAAAAAAAGTTATTGGCGGGGACGTGGTGCTGATGCAAATTGCCAAACCGAACCTGGCAGAAATTAAAAAATTAGATTTTGTTAAAAAATTACACGTTAATAATAATTTAGTTACCTTAACCGTGATTAATGCTAATGAGCATCTGCCCCAGATTTTACAACTCATTGGCAAGGTTGAGTCAGTGGAAGTTCATTCGCCAACACTTGATGATGTTTTTCTGCATTACACTGGCCGGGCCATTCGCGAAGAATCTGCAGAAGGAGGTTGGGGTGAAAGAATGATGAATTATCAAGCAAAACGATGAAAAACGAATTAATTGGCATTTATGCGGTCTGGTATCGAGAGTTTAAGGTTTTTCTTAGAGAAAAATCCAGGATTGTTGCCTCCATTGTGACTCCAGTCCTTTGGCTTTTAATTTTCGGCGGCGGTTTGGGTTCAAGCGTAAGAATTACTGGCGTAAATTACCAGACCTTTATATTTCCAGGGATCCTGGCGCAAGTGGTTTTATTCTCTTCTGTTTTTTACGGCGTTTATATTGTCTGGGACAGAAAGATTGATTTTCTCAAAGAAGTTTTAGTGGCCCCAATTTCCAGGGTTTCTATTTTTATCGGTAAAGTAATAGGTGGCGCCACTGATTCAATGATCCAGGTTCTTATCCTGCTCATCCTAGGAACTATTTTCGGGGCCATTGGCTTAATTCCTGGTCTTCAGCTGACAATATATTCTTTTCTGGGGGCATTGGTAATTCTTTTTATCACTACGACTGCTTTAGTAAGTATTGGCTTAATAATTGGTTCACAAATGGAAAGTCCTGAAGGTTTTCAATTAATTTCCAGCTTTGTAATCTTTCCTATTTTTTTCCTTTCTGGCGCCCTGTTCCCAATTAATAATTTGCCCATCTGGTTAGCGCCTTTTACCTTGCTTGATCCTGTTACTTATGCTGTTGATGCTTTGAGAAATGTTATCCTCGGCTCATCGCAATTTACCTTGTTTCATGATATGGGTATAATTATTGCTTTTACAGCTGTTATTATTGCCATTGGCACTTATGCTTTTAAAAAAATGAAGCTCTAAAAGAATGTTATTGATAAATTTGAGATCCAAAAACTAAATTCATGCTATAATATAAATATTAATAATTAATTAGAAAATCTATGAGTAAATTATTTAAAATATTCATTTTATTTTTTCTTGTTGGCTTTCTTTTTTTAAGCATAAAGGCACTGGCTCAAATACCCGGGTCGACTTTAACAACAAACACTAATGCCCCTGCCAAGGCAGATACTAATTTGAATGCAGCTCCTACTCCAGAACTTTTGGGTCAAGCTAATAATTATCCAACTTATAGCGGCAAAGGCATAACTGTAACCGTGGAACAGGTTGGCAAAGCAGGTTTTAGCGGCGTAAAAGCCGATTTAGCCATTGATTCTAGAATAAATTCAGGTAGAGATAACTATCCTGTTTTTTATTTCAGAGTAAACGAAACCGTGCTTGGCGAACAGGGAAAAGCTTGGGGCGATGCATCTAATTTGGTTGCTGTTTTTATCAGGCAAATGCCGGCTGACTGGAGTTTCAATGTCGGCCAGATGCAAGTAACTGATTTGGCCGGACGAACCCAGGCCACGATTTCTAAAGGGGAATATTATTTTGAGGTGACAGGTCCAGTCCATGATAGTGTTGTCAATTTGGCTGGAATTCTGGAAAATAGTTATTAATAAATATTAAAAAAACAGGGAATAGCTATGACCCTGTTTTTTGTTTACAGAAAAAATTTGCTATAATGAATCTATAATAAACCTATTTTTATATTATTATAATGCCAATTAAAAATAAAAATGTAAATAACTATAATGAGGACTTTGTTAGGAATTTTTGCCTAAGCTGTGACAAAGGATTAACGACTAAAGAAGCGGCCAAACGCCTTAAACAATATGGTGAAAATATTGTTTTTAAAAGAGAAAAATTTCGTCCGTTAATTGCCTTTGTTAAGAAATTCAATAGTCCGCTTTTATTAATATTGATAGCAGCTTCGATTATCTCATTTTTCGTTGGACAGAATATCAATGCCATAATTTTACTGGTAATGATCCTTCTTTCGGCGACTATTGATTTTATTAATACCTACAAATCTGAAAAGGCAGTTGAAAAGGTGGTGGCTAAAGTAGTTGTAACCGCTACGGTTTTTCGGGATGGTAAAAGTAGAGAAATAGAATTTAAAAAACTTGTACCAGGAGATTTAATTTTTCTTTCAGCCGGTGATGTAATGCCCGCTGACTGTCAAGTCTTAAAAAGTAATGATTTTTTTGTTAATCAATCGGTCTTAACAGGTGAATCATTCCCCGTTGAAAAAACAGCAGATGTTTTAAATAAAGAAATTAAAACATTTACTCAAGACAAAAAAAATTTAGTTTTTATGGGAACCAGTGTAGTAACTGGTTATGCTACTGCCAAAATTTTACGCACTGGTTTGGCCACCGAATTTGGTAAAATCGCTGAAACAATTATTAAAACCGAATTTGAAACAGATTTTCAAAAGAATATAAAAAAATTTAGTTATTTTATCATGCAACTGACTGTTTTTCTGGTCAGTTTTGTGTTTTTAGCTAATGCTTTTCTGGGCCATGGCTGGTTTAATTCTTTTATTTTTGCCATTGCCATTGCTATTGGCTTAACTCCGGAACTTCTGCCAGTCATTATCACCGTATCTTTGAGTCATGGTTCGATAAAGATGGCAGCCAAGGATGTAATTGTTAAAAATTTGCCCTCAATTCAAAATTTCGGCAGCATGAATATTCTTTGCACTGATAAAACCGGCACCTTAACCAAAGATAGAATTGAACTGGTTAAATATATAGATGTTTTTGGCAACGTAAGTAAAAAAATATTATTTTATGCCTATTTGAATAGTTATTATCATACCGGCGTCCAAAATCCCCTGGATAATGCCGTGAAAAGTTTTAAAGATCTAAATATTACCGGCTATAATAAAATTGAAGAAATCCCTTTTGATTTTGAAAGAAAAAGACAAACCATTGTCATTGAAAAAAATAAAAGCAGATTTTTAGTATCCAAGGGAGCTCCGGAAAGCATTTTTAAAATTTGTGATTATTATGAAAAAGAGGGGAAAGCGCAAAAGATTGAGTCCAAAATAAAAAAGCAAATGACAGAACTATTTGATAAATTAAGCGCTGATGGTTTCAGGGTTTTGGGCTTGGCCACCAAAGCAGTAGACCATAATCCCCAGGCCTATACCAAAGAAGAAGAAAAACAAATGATTTTTCTGGGGTTTGTTGCCTTTTTAGATCCTCCCAAACCAACTGTTTCCCAAACAATTAAAGACCTGAAAAATCTAGGCATTGAATTGAAAATTATAACTGGTGACAATGAAATATTAACGGAAAAAATTTGCCGGGACATCAACCTGGAAATAAAGGGTATTATTACTGGCCAGCAAATTGATAAACTAAGTGATGTGGAATTACAAAGATTAGCCTTGAAAACAAATATCTTTGCCAGGATTAATCCAGAACAAAAGGAAAGAATTATTCTTAATTTAAAAAAAGCAGGTCAGGTTGTGGGTTATCTGGGCGACGGTATAAATGATGCTCCGGCTCTAAAAGCCGCGGATGTGGGTATTTCAGTCAATAATGCGGTTGATGTGGCCAAAGAAACAGCCGATATAATTTTACTAAAAAAATCCCTGCGGGTTTTGAAAGATGGTGTTTTGGAAGGCAGAAAAACTTTTCACAATACTTTGAAATATATTTTGATGGGCTTAAGCTCAAATTTCGGCAATATGTTTTCCATGATCGGTGCTTCGATTTTTTTACCCTTTTTACCCATGTTGCCAGCCCAAATTTTATTCACTAATTTGCTTTACGACACCTCCCAGATTTCTTTGCCCTCTGATAAAGTAGATGAAGAGGATGTCAGTAAGCCCACGGCCTGGAGTTTTAAATTTATCAGACGATATGTCTTGATTATCGGCCCGGTCAGTTCGCTTTATGATTATTTAACCTTTATTTTACTTTTTTTCATCTTGCATTTTACGGAAAGTTTGTTTCAAACCGGCTGGTTTATTGAATCAATCGCTACGGAAATTTTTGTGGTTTATATTATCCGCACCAAAAAAACTCCTTTTTTGCAAAGCCGACCCAGTTTAATGTTCTTTTTAAATACTTTTTTAATAGTAATTTTTGCCTGGATTATTCCTTATACTTTTATTGGCGAATATCTTAAATTTAAACCTTTGCCCGTTTATGTTATGGCTATTATTTTTATAATGGTTATTACTTACTTAATTTTAGTGGAATTTGTCAAAAGATGGTTCTATAAAAAATATGGCCATTTAATCCGCAGCGGAAATTAATCTTGACAAAAATTTGCTGATTTGCAAAAATTCCATGCTATAATAGAGTTAGTATTTATATGCAAATTTTTAAATTAATTAAAAATTATCGAGGAGAAGATTCCCCAGGCTTCTCTTTTTAAGTGTATTATTTTTGAATATATGCCCAATGGCTCGTCTCGGCCGAAGCCGGACAAGGATCTGAAAAATGAAAAAAATATTATTCTATTTATTGGCACTGTCTCCAGCGCCATCCTTGAAAGCGTCAAACAGTTGGAAAAACATATTGGACAAAAATATAGAAACTTTCTATTGACAAGCTTAAAACGTAAAATCCCAGACAAAGTTGGAAAAATTCTAGAGCAAGCCATAAGATGCCAGACAGATAAAATCGAATTGATTGAAAAAGCCCTGGTGCCTTATCATGATCAGATTGCCATAACAATTTGTAAATACGAAGCGCCCATGCCTTTATATGCGAGGGTGGTAGAATTATTCCCGTATTTAAAAAATCCGACTTCGCATTCTGTTGTAGTCGCCAATGACAAACTAGAAATGCGCAAGGCCTTTAAGCGTTATGCCCCGCAAATTACACCTAAATTTATCAGGGTAAAAAAAATCACTGAAGTGATTATTAAAAAAATAAACGAAGAAGTCGGTTTTCCCTGCGTTATCAAGCCGACCAATTTATCCAAAAGCAAACTGGTGATTACCTGCTATGACAAAGAAGAATTATTAAAAAATCTAGAAGATGCCTTTAGAAAAATTAAGTCACTCTACAAAAAGGATTTTGCGGAAACCGAACCAAAAATTATTGTCGAGCAACTAATGGAGGGCCAGATGTATTCTATTGATGGCTATGTTAATTCTTACGGCAAAATGTTTTATACTCCGATTATTGAAATCAAAACAGGCAAGGATGCTGGCTATGATGATCTATTCATGTACACGCAAATTACTCCTTCGGTTATAGCCAAAGAAGAAGAAGCCAAAGCCCAAGATATTGTTTTAAAAGCTACTCATGCTGTTGGGCTGCGCTCTTGCACTGTTCATTGCGAACTAATGAAAACTCCCAAGGGCTGGAAAGTGATTGAATTAGCTAGCCGAACTGGTGGCTTTCGCGAAGAGCTGCTTTACTTTTCATTTGGCATCCGCCATAATTTAAATGATTTTTTAATTCACTTGGCTAAAAAGCCAATTTTGAAAAAGACCAGGGAAATGCAAACGGTTTTTATAAAATTTTGGCCGCATAAAGCCGGCAAAATTAAAGCTATCAATGGCTTAAAAAAGGCCCAGGCCTTAAAATCATTGGTTAAATTCCGACAGGAGAAGAAGGTGGGCGATTATGCCGGTCTTTCCAAACATGGCCACACTTTTATTGTTGGCTTTACCTTGTGTGCCAAAACCCGCAGTGAACTTTTGGCTGATATTAGAAAATTAGAAAAATGGATAAATATTGAAACAGTTAAAAGTGAGCTTGAACTTAAGAAAAAATAATGATTTTTCCTTAAAGCCCCGTTTTGCGCGGGGTTTTATTTTTTCTGGATATTTGCTAAACTATTTAAAGATTTCAACTAGACCTTAAAAAATGATTTTAACTAAAAAATATGAAAAAATTCTTAAAAATATTTGGTTTAGTCATGCTTGTTTTGGCTGTAATAATTATAGGAATCCTGACCATACTCACGCGTGATAAGAATAATTTAGACAAGCAAATATCCAGAGCCAAAGTCCAGGTGGAAAATTATAAAAATTATAAACCTGACAATAAGGAATATTTTAAAGTCGTGCGCAGTGAAAAAAACGACTTATATTATTATGCTGCTGATGGCAAAAGATATATTTTCCCCAGTCTTGAAGTTTACCGCTCGTGGTACAATGAGTTTTTAACAGTAAATTTAAAGGTTGCTGATTTAAAGACCCTCTATCAGACGCCTTTGGGTGGCAGTGTGACTTTTCGGCCTGGCACTCTGATGCAAACACCGACAGATCCCCATATTTATATGGTGATTAAAAACGGAGAAATCCGACCTTTGGCCAATGAAGATATGCTTTTAAAAATTTATGGTGATAATTGGCAAAAACAAGTAAGTAATATAGAAAACTATTATTTTACCGAGTATAAAGTAGGCCCTGTCATTAATTCAATCCAGGATTTTCCAGACATACCCAAATCTATTACTATTAATCTGGATAAAGGCTTAAATAATGAAAAATAGTTACAAGGTTATGGTAAGGGTAATGAAGCCAGTATGGGTTAGGGTAAGGGTAATGATAATAAACAAAAAACCTAACCTAAAAACCAAACTGGCATCTTAACCTTAACCTTTAAACCTAACCCAATTTTATAATTATGCGTAAATTTTTTTTAATTTTGGTTAATATTGTCTTAGTTTGTGTTATTTCCATCACGCTTTTTTATATTTTCAATAAAAAAACAGAAATTTTTGCTCAAACAAATTTGCCTGCCTTAGACAAAACGCTTAATGTGCCGATTTTAGAAAAAGTCAAAGAGATAAAAAGAGCCAAACCAACGGAAAGAGAAGTAAAGGGCCTTTATTTAACCTCTTATACAGCCAGTTTACCTACTAAAATTGATGACTTCATCAACTTTATGAAAAATAGCGCCTTAAATGCAGTGGTTATTGATATTAAAGATTATTCCGGAGTGATTGCATATGACAGCCAGGTTGATCTGGTTAAAGAGCTGAAAAACAGTCGTAATTTGATTAAAGATGTGCCTGGCTTAATTAAAAAACTGCATGATAACAACATCTATGTCATTGCCAGGCAGACTGTTTTTCAAGACCCAGAATTAACCGGCAAAAAGCCGGCCTGGGCTGTCCAAAACAGCAGAACCGGCAATGTCTGGCGCGATTATAAAGGCCTGGTCTGGGCAGATCCAACAAATCAGGATGTCTGGAAATATAATTTAGACATTGCCAAAGAAGCGATTTCCCTGGGCTTTGATGAAATTAATTTTGATTATATTCGTTTTCCTTCAGATGGCCCTATGAGCGAAATGCGCTTTGCTGGTTTTGGAGGCAAGCCCAAGGCCTATGTCATCAATGAATTTTTTAAATATTTGTATGAAAATTTAAAAACTGAACCAGCTTATATTTCCGTGGATTTATTTGGCTTAACAACTGAAAGGACAGATGACATGAATATTGGCCAGCAAATTGAAGACGCGGCAATATATTTTGATTATGTTTGTCCCATGGTTTATCCATCTCATTATCCCAGCGGCTATTTGGATTATAAAAATCCTGCTGAATATCCTTATCAGGTTGTTAACCATGCTTTGATTAAAGGCGAAGAAAGTATTAAGCCAATACCTAATCTGCGTGCTAAGATCAGACCTTGGCTGCAAGATTTTAATTTAGGCGCAGAATATACGCCTGCCATGGTTGATTTGCAAATCAAAGCAGCCCAAGAAGCTGGTACTTTTGGTTATACTCTCTGGAATGCCAGAAATGTTTATACTTACGCGCCAAAAAATTAAGCGAAAACGCCCCTTTGTCTATTGTCATTTCGAGCGTAGTCGAGAAATCCCTAAATTACTAAGGGATACCTCCGCTTCGGTCGGTATGACAAAGGGGCGTTTTCGCTTTTTTAATTGTTAAACTATTGACCCAGCCCTTCGCGAAGGGCTGGGTTGACAAACCTTTCAAAATGCGCTATACTGCTTTAACAAAGTACATTTTATATTTATTTCAAAACCTCCGCGGGTACCGTAAGTAAAAAGGAATGAACATTTTCCTAAACGGTAACCCTAAACATGGCAAAATATTATGTTTTGCCCAAAAAGAGGAGGTTTAACATGAAAGTTTTTGAGCATACGCAAAAATTGACCAAAAAAGAGTTAAAAGAATGGATGAATCAATCAAAATTGGATGCAGATGATATCTTAAAATCGTATAACGAGGATCGGTTATTAATAGCTATAAGCATTTTTTGCGAAATAGATCGCTTGGAAAACGAGTCAGAACCCGATTAAGTTCGGGCAAAATTTGAGCGGGGGTCAATAATGACCCCCATCTAAAACCTCCTCGGTAGCCGTGAGAAAAAAAGAAGTAGTTTCCCAAACGGCAACCATTAACACAAGGCAAAAAATGCCTGAAAAAGGAGGTTAAGGATGAAATCTACCAGTCATTTAACAAAAGAGCAAATGCGGGAATTGATGTTTCAGCCGCTATCCAAAGAGGCAGGTGAACAGTTCCACGAAATAGACAAGAGCCATAAATGGCTTCTTGTACTTAATCTTCAGGAAATGGATCGCGAGGAAAACGAACCCGATGATGAAAAGGAGGATTGATTATGCGAAACACCGATCATTTAACACGCGAACAAAGGCGCAAATTAATGTTCACCATTTCGGAAAACGCAGAGAAAAGGATAGAAAAAGCAAGGGAAAAAAGGCGGGCAGTGCTAAGCGACATCAATCCTCGCGAAATGGATCGCGAGGAAAACGAACCTGATGGAGATAACAGCCCGACAGGATAAACTTACATCCCTTATTAAGGGCGAGAGAGAGTCAACTGATTCTCTCTCTTTTTATTTAAAAAAACAATTAAAAAGGATTGACAACCTTCAAAGGATATGCTACCTTAAAATCGGAAACCCTGAAGACTCTATCTTTGGGGCCTACGCCTCTCATAATTATATAGTTATGAGGGGCGTCTTTAATTTTAGAGGCGAAAAATCGCTTCTTTTTTAATTGCCAAACTATTGACAAACCTTTCAAAATGCGCTATACTAATTTATTCATAATGGTAGCGCAAACTCGAATAGATTATGAAGTACGCCCGTGAGCGTACCATTATAGGAGCAATGCAACAAGTACCTTGTGGCATTGGAATACCCAATTATAAAGATTATGAAGCCAGACTTCGAGCTGGCGGTTATAAAAAGTAGGGCTACTTAAAGCGCTGCCTAGGTAGCCCGAAACTATCAATAGATGACACTTTTCTGGGGTAGGGATCGTGATACTTTGAATCAATGATAATTGGACAAAGTCAAGAATTATCAAACGATCCTATGTAATCCTGGGTCAGTAAGACCCCCAAAAACCCCTAACCAGAAAAGGAGAAGCCATGATAGTAAACAACCTAATCGTCGGCCATGGGAGCTACGGGAATTTTATCCAAGCACTTAGAATTGCTGGGATACCCGTGCAAGAAGTTCCTAAAGAGGAGCTGAAGAAAGCCGGCAGAATATGCAGCTTTAGGCAAGGAGAATACAATTGCAAGGATTATTGCTACGGAATGGGCTCATGTGAAAATGAAACCTGCGTCTGTTGTAATGACACCTGCGATAATTTCCTCCTCCTAAAAATGGCTCACTTCCAAACCATCCAAGGAGAACCAATGGTGGTTGAGGAGTTCGTAGAGCGAGTAGATGAGGATGACAATAACGAAGAATGCAGCGAACAAGACCATAAATTCTTTGTGGATGTCGCCATCTATGCCGAAGGCAAAAGGCCGACAATAGAAACCATAGTCGCCGATTGACTAAGGTTACAAAACATGACCAACCCATGTCAAAAAAAGGGGCTGTAATACTTCGGGGAAGTACCGAGGCGCTCGCAAGGGCGGACACAACTAGGGCGAGTCATATCGCCCTTTTTTATTTGTCAAAAAAAGCAAAAAGTTATAAAGTATTATCATCAAGCAACCTCATAAACCCTCATATAACTTCATATAACCTAATAAAACCTCATGACCGAACTCACTCCAATGCTTAAACAATACCGCGATATCAAGTCCAAGCACCAAGATTGCATCCTCTTTTTTCGTTTGGGTGATTTTTATGAAATGTTTGGTCCAGACGCGCTTGAGGCCTCCAAAATACTAAACATAACATTAACAGCCAGAAATAAGGGCACTGTTAATGAAACTCCCATGTGTGGCATTCCTTATCATGCAGCTGATGGTTATATTGCTAAACTAACCAGAGCTGGCAAAAAGGTTGCCATCTGCGAACAACTAACCGATCCTAATTTGCCTGGCTTGGTTGAAAGGGCTGTGATTAGAATCATTACGCCAGGCACAACCTTGGATAATAATATTTTGGAAAATAAAAGGAATAACTATTTAGTTTCTTTGGTTAATAAGGATAATAAATGGGGGATTGCTTTTGTTGATTTAACCACCGGTGAATTTAAGCTTACCGAATTAAATAAACTGGATGATTTAATAAACGAATTAAACAGAATTTTGCCTTCTGAAATTATTATTACCCCTGATTTAAATGAAAACTTGAGCTTAAAAACAAAACTGGAACAAATTTCTAATCTTAACTTATTTTATCCTGCTTTATTTCATCCAGCCACGGAAACATTATTAGAACATTTTAAAGTTAAATCATTGCAAAGTTTTGGTATTGAAAAGTATTTAGCAGGAATTGAAGCCGCTGGAAATTTAATAAATTATTTAAAAGACACCCAAAAAACAAGCTTGGAACATATTAACAAAATTTCTCTTTACAACCTTTCTGATTACATGATTTTGGACGAGGCAACAATCAGAAATCTGGAACTTTTATATACTTATCAATTTTTTGAAGAGCAGGGATCGTTAATTTCCATCCTTGATCAAACACAAACAGGCATGGGCGGCCGCTTATTAAGAAATTGGCTTTTACATCCCTTGATTAATTTGGATAAAGTCCAGCAAAGATTAGACGCAGTTGAAGAATTCTATAACAATCTTGATCTGCGTGAAAATTTAAAAAAAGAACTGAAAAATATTTCCGATATCGAACGTTTAATCGGTCGGCTAGGTTGTAAACGGGCAAATGCTAGGGATTTAGTCAATCTTAAAAATTCATTAATTCGAATACCACTAATAAAAAGTATAATTAAAAATTGCAGCTCTAAACTGCTAAAACTTTGCCATAAAAGCCTTAATGAGCATAAAGAGGTGGTTGACTTAATTCAAAAATCAATTACTGAAGATCCACCGCTTTTAATTACTGAAGGTGAAATGATTGCTGATGGTTATAATTCAGAACTAGATGAATTAAGAAAAATTAGCCGTTCTGGGAAGGACTGGCTCAAGGATTTGCAAACTCGGGAAATTCAAAGAAGCGGCATTTCTTCTTTAAAAGTTAAATTTAATAAAATCTTTGGTTATTATATTGAAGTTTCCAATTCTAATTTAGATCAAGTGCCAACTGATTATACACGCAAGCAAACCCTGGTTAATGCTGAAAGATTTGTTACCCCAGAACTTAAAGAATATGAGCAAAAGGTTTTAGGCGCTGAAGAAAAAATTATTGAACTAGAACAAAAATTATTTTGGGAAATTAGAAATGAAGTGGCTAAACATTTTGAAGCCATTCAAAACACTGCCCAAATAATTGCCCAACTGGATGTGCTTTTGAATTTTGCCAATATTGCTTTATTAAATAATTATCACAAGCCAGAGTTAAACGAAAGCGAAGCAATTGAAATTAAAAATGGTCGGCATCCAGTCATTGAAAAATTACAAACAGAATCCTATGTGCCAAATGACGGCTTATTTAATCATACTGATCACCAATTAATTTTACTGACCGGGCCAAATATGAGCGGCAAATCCAGTTATTTGCGCCAAACAGCCCTAATCGTCCTTTTAGCTCAAATTGGCTCATTTGTGCCAGCCCAGAGCGCTAAAATAGGCCTTGTAGACCGCATTTTTACCCGTGTGGGCGCTTCTGACAACCTAATCCGCGGGCAATCAACATTTATGGTGGAAATGCAGGAAGCAGCCAATATCTTAAATAATGCGACCAGTAAAAGCTTTATTGTCTTAGATGAATTGGGTAGGGGAACATCTACTTTTGACGGCGTGTCCATTGCCTGGGCCATTGTGGAATATATTTATAAAAATATTAAAGCCAAGACCTTGTTTGCCACGCATTACCATGAACTAATTGACTTGGTGGATAAATTAGACAAGGCCAAAAATTATTGTGTCACTGTCAAGGAAACAGATACTGGCGTTATCTTTTTAAGAAAAGTAATTCCTGGCGGCATTGACCGTTCTTATGGCATTGAAGTCGCCAAACTGGCTGGATTACCGAAACCCTTGACTGATCGGGCTTATGAAATTTTAGAAGAATTAGAAAATGAATTAAAGATTTCCAAGGATTGACAAAATATAATTCATATAGTAATTTAATAAAACAACAAACAAAAAAATCTAAGGAGGTTCTGTTAATGCCAAATGTACATTGTCCAGAATGCGGCAGATTCATGAAAAAAGTCCAAGATTTTTCTGATAAAAAATCCGGAAAAATCCATGATATCACTTTATACAAATGTCAAAATATCGGCCATGACGCAGAATTATTTGTCCGAGTTAAATGCCCTTACTGCGGCAAAATTAATGTTTGGGATAAAAAGGTCTTGGGGCAATGTGAAAATTGCTACTCTGACATACGAATTTCCGAATGTAAACAGTGTCATGAAATTTTCATAAATAGTCAATTTGAGAATTGTCCTTATTGTCAATTTGATGGAACTAATCATACAAAATAAAACTACTAGCCGCGAGCACCCGCTTACGGCTTTTCTTTTCCTCCAGCTTACGCTTTGAGACTTTCTTGACCTGCACCTTATTAGTGCAGGTAGTCTTAAAGAAGTTATAGATTATATGTATTACATCTAAAACTTGACAGAACTTAAAAAATATGCTATACTCTTAAATCATTCTATCAAATAGAAAGGGGAAAAAATGGCTGATCAGATTTTACTTTGGTACCTTGTATTAGGAGGAATTTGCTTTCTTTGGATGGCGGAGACAATGATCGCCGCATTAAGATTCGAGTTCAACTCTCAAATTAAAGAAAGGCATGAAAAATTCCTGGATATTCTGACTTTCGGATTGGATAATCCAATAGCTTTTTGGCGAGCTGTTATCATGATTGGATATATATTGGCATTTTTTATGCTTTTAGTAATTCCAATCATAGGTTTGCTGGCTGTTACAATCCCATGTAACGACCAATTGCCAAGAACTAACTGGATTGTCATCACGTGCCTCAGTATGTATTTCCTGCCAATCATGGCCATTCACTTGAAACGCAAACTCTGTCCATTAAAGGCCTAAAATTAAAAATGAGTAAATAACTGCCGCGAGCAACTGCTTGCGGCTTTTTTATACTCCTACAAAATTACAAATATGCTTACAAATACTACAAAATATTCCACACAATTGGAAAAGATTTTGTATCTTTCGTATAATTATTTGTAGTTATGTAGGGTTGACAAAAATTAAATCATTTGCTATACTTAAAAATCAAAACAAAAAGGAGGTGTAAGAATGGCTGAAAAAACAGACATTACTAAAGAGCCAAGTTTTCTTGAACACTATAAAGCTTCATTGACAATAGCTAATTGGCTGTCCGTAACTATCGGATTATTGATTTTTGTAATCCTCTTCGGGATTGCCGAGGCCATTAAGGGCTATGAATTGAGCGCCTGGTGGCCTGTTATAATAACAGCCATTGTTGCGCCGTTTCTTAAAGATATACTGAAAAAACTGTTATTAAAATCATTATTCAAAGGAGGATAAAATGAATTTTTTACAAATCTGCCTATTTATCGGGGGTGCTTATTTAGCAATTGCACTAATTATTTTCATCGTTGACATGCTTATGGAGTATGTCATGCAAAAACAAAATGAGATAATTCGTGAATATGCCAAGCCAACGATTACAAGTGTCTTAAGGACTATTCCTTTCCATCTACAGCAGGCCTTTTTTTGGTGGACAGAGATAAAAAATATCTTTTAGCAACTCTTTACACGTCGTTTAAAAGCGGCGTGTTTTTATTTGATTTGATTGCTAAAAACTGCTAAATTAATATCATGCAACCTAATAAAACTTCATAAAACATCATATAACCTCATGAACCTCATAAAAAAACTAGACCAAGATTTAATCAATAAGATAGCTGCCGGCGAAGTCGTGGAACGCCCAGCTTCTGTTGTCAAAGAGTTAGCAGAAAACTCCATTGATGCCAAAGCAGACCAAATTTCCATTGACTTGGAAAAAGGCGGTACTAATTTAATTGTTATTCAGGATAATGGCACTGGCATGACCAAAGAAGATGCTGAATTATCAATTGAGCGCCACGCCACTTCCAAAATTTCCTCACTGGATGATCTTTTTAATATTCAAACTTTGGGTTTTCGCGGCGAGGCCCTGGCCAGCATTTCAGCGGTTTCTCAATTTACTTTGGAAACAAAAACTAAAGAGGGGATTGAAGGAACAAAATTAGAAATAGTTAATGGCAAATTGCAAATGGCTTCATGCGGCTGTCCCGAAGGCACAAAAATTACAATCAAGGACTTATTTTACAATGTTCCTGCGCGAAAAAAATTCCTCAAAACTCCGCTAACTGAATATAATCATATTCTAGAGACTATCACCCAGTTTGCTTTAATAAACCCGCAAATTAGTTTTAAACTTACTCATAATAAAACTTTAATTCTCAACTTGCCGAAAACAAATAATTGGCTGGAACGAATAAAGCAAGTTTTGGGCCAAGATATTGCCCAAGATCTTTTGGAAATAAAACAGCAAGGTACAATAAATATTACTGGCTTTATTGGCAAACCGGAAATTGCCAGGCAAAACAGGAAATCCCAATTTATTTTTGTGAATAATCGCGCGGTTTCTGATTTTTTAATTGCCAAGGCAGTTAAAGACGGTTATGGCAGTTTAATTCCCAGAGAATTAAATCCTGTCTTTGTTTTATGTCTCAAACTGCCACCGCAATTAGTTGATGTTAATGTTCATCCGCGCAAGGCAGAAGTTAAATTTAAAGATACTAATGAAATATATCTGACTGTTTTAAAAACTATTCAAGAGTGTCTGGCTGCCAATTTAATGCCGGCGCGCTTAAAAACAGAATCTAGCCAGCCAGTAAAAACCTATACTTTAAAACCTCAATCTGTCAGCCAGACTTTTAAGCCCAGTGTAAGCTATCAGCAAAATTTTAAAAATATTCAAACCAGGCCTTCTCAAATTTCTCAGGCCCTGGAATTTTCCAAACAGATTTTAAATGGAGAATTTGAAGAAGAAAAAGAACCGCAATTGATCGGCGCTTGGCGCTTAATCGGGCAAATCCATAACTCGTATCTACTTGTTGAGGCGCCAAGCGCCGTGCTTATCATTGACCAACACGCTGCGGCTGAAAGAATTCTGTATGAAAGATTCAAAAATGACTTTGCTTCTAGCAATATCAAAAGCCAGAAACTACTTTTACCCTTAACTTTAGAATTATCTCATCGAGAAATTGAAATTTTAAAGCAAAGTTTGGAATTTCTTAATAATTTAGGGTTTGACTTGGAAATATTTAGCGGCAATTCTTTTATAGTTAATGCAGTTCCGCAGGAACTTGATAAATTAGATATCAAAAAAACAATATTAGGATTAATTAATGATCTGGAAGAGCATGATTTTAATTCCTCAAAATCAATTGATGAAAAAAAAGATTTAGTAATCAAATACGCAGCCTGCCGCACTGCTGTAAAATTTGAAGACAAGCTGGAATCCGAAGAACAAATAAAATTACTGCAAGATGTCATTGCCATGATGGACAAAATAAATACCTGCCCGCACGGAAGACCGTTTATTATGGAGCTAACACTAGATCAGTTAGCAAAGAATTTTAAACGGAAATAATGATACTAATGTACTAATACTATACGGATGATACTAATATACTTTTGATGAATTAGTATTATTAGTAATCAATTAGTAAATTAGTTTCAACATTTTATCATGGAATTAACCCTGGACCAATTAGCCAAAAATTTCAAGAGGAAATAAAAAACCCACGCTTTTACACGTGGGGGAGGTATTTTTCCCCTTGAAGAGCAAGAGTCCCTCATTCCTACCCTCCCATAGGAATAAGTCGTGAGTAAAACACATCTGCTTAAATTGAGAGGATCAGCATCTATTAAGCTTTCGGCGGGCTAACTAGTTTTAAAAACCTATTAGTCCAGACTACTCCCTCCACAGAATATGCCTTCATAAATTAATCTATCAGATTACATAAATATTGTAAATATATGAAAAATATTGGCCAAAAATTTCAAAAGAAAGTAAAAAATGTTATAATGTAACTGAACCACAGATTTTTTTCACAGATTACACTGAATTGAGGTTGAAAATCTGTGTTATCAGTGAACTTAAATCAGTGGTTAAGCAACCTCATACAACCTCATATAACTTAATACAACCTAATCTAACCTAATCCCTATGCCAAAACACAAACATAACAAAGTTCCCATGCATCCCATGGAGCGTAAAATTTCCCTAAAAAACATGTCTGACATTACCTGGCGCATTTTTCGCATTATGGCAGAATTTGTGGAAGGTTTTGAATTTTTATCCCAATTTAAAAAAGAAGTGACAATTTTTGGGTCTGCCCGCTTGCCTAAAAACAGCAAATGGCTTAAAGAAGCTGAAAAAATGGGGGAAATTTTAGCCAAGCATGGCTATACAGTAATTACAGGCGGTGGCCCTAGTATCATGGAAGCAGGAAATAAAGGAGCCTATAAAGTGGACCCGAAAAAATCAATTGGCATTAATATCCAATTGCCCATGGAACAAAGAACCAACCCCTATGTAACCAAAAGTAAAGGTTTTTATTACTTTTTTACCCGTAAAGTCATGCTGGCTGCCTCTGCCCAGGCCTATATTTTTTTCCCAGGCGGTTTTGGCACTGCTGATGAAGCCATTGAAATGATCATGCTAATTCAAACAGGCAAGATGCAAAAAACACCAGTCATTCTTGTTGGCAAAGATTTCTGGCAGCCCTTTATTGACTGGGTGGAAAAAACAATGGTTAAAGAATACAAAACTATCGCGCCTAAAGACCGCAATATTTTTATTGTTGTTAATACTGCTGAACAAGCATATAAGCATATTAAAAAATCCAGAGAAAGAACGATATTCTAAGATAAAAATTTAAAGTACAAAGTTTAAAGTTGCTTCTTAACTTACATTATCGCCCCTCCTTACCAAGGAGGGGTTCGGGGGAGGTTCTTAAAGACAGACTCGATAAAATTTCTAATATGTACACCGTTACTAAAATCCAAGCCAGCCAAAATCTAAAATCAGATATTCAAAAAATTATCCAACCAATCATCGGTAATATTTCCGATTTTATCAAACCAACAGACCGCATTTTATTAAAACCCAATTTTAACACTGCTGATCCTTTTCCCGGTTCCACAGCCATGGATTTTTTACAGGCCGTGATTGAAATTTTTTCAGAAGTTAAACCCAAAGAATTAATCATAGGTGAATCATGCACCTATTTTTTAAATACTGAAAAAGTTTGCCGTCTCAAAGGCACGCCTGCTGTTATGGAAAAATTTAATGTCACTTGGCATAATTTTGAAATAGGGGATTGGGTTAAAGTTGATGTGCCTGGCGGTCAATATTTTAAAAGCATTAAAATTCCTAAAATTGTTAAGGAAGTTGATAAAATAATTTTATTGCCTTGTTTGAAAACCCATTTTTTAGCCGCATATACTGGCGCCTTAAAAATTAATATTGGCATGTTAAAACCCTCACAAAGAAGCCTCTTACATTTAAACCATTTACAGGAAAGAGTGGCCGAAGTTGCTTCTGTTATTAAACCGAATCTGATTATTATGGATGGCCGCAAATGCTTTACTGAAAAAGGTCCAGATAAAGGCAAATTAGAAGAACCCAATATTTTAATGGCAGGAAATGATATGGTGGCCATGGATGTTGAAGGTCTTAAAATTTTACAAGGATATAAAGCTGAAAATAAACTCGGCACTGACCCCTGGGCTTTAACTCAAATTAAACGCGCAGTTGAACTGGGTATTGGTTCAAAATCAGCCAGTGATTATCAACTAATGGAAATATAAAAAATTAACTTTTTTATTTAAAAAATATGAGAAAAACAATTTTATTAAGCCTAATAATTTTGCTTTCTTTCTTGATTGTCAAAACAGTTTCTGCTGATGGTTGGCACACTTCTGACATATCTTTACATTTATATGAACCCAGCCAAAAGGCAGCAATTTCCTGGGATGGCAAAACTGAAACAATGATACTATCTTCTGCAGTAAAATCTGATGATCTGGCAAATTTTGCCTGGGTAATTCCCATTCAATCTCTAACTAAACCAGAGGTCACTGCTGGTAATATGGAAATATTTATGGATTTAATTAATGCTTTAGGAACAGAAGAAATGCCTTTTGGTGAAAAAGCCATACAGACAGGAGGAATGGGAGGAGTAGCAGTAATAGAATCCAAGGCCATTGATATCTATGATATTACCACCTTAAAAGCCACAAGTTCAGATGATTTAATAAATTGGCTCAATACCAATGGCTATAAAGTTCCAGCTGAAGCCAAGCCGATTTTAGACAAATATATTTCGCAAGAAAATTTCTATTTTATTGCTAATAAAATCGATCTTAAAAATAAATATAAGGAAGCAATTGATTTTATAGAAAAATTCAATCAAACCAGGAGTGTTTCCAAAACATACGCGAGAGATGTTGATGAGAAGCTATTGCTGGGAATTATACAATTTAAAAATCCTCCTATACCTGACACATTAATTGATTCCATAATTTCACACATCATTGCCAATATTCCTTTTGATGTTGCTAAAAATAATTTTACTAATACTAATAAAATTTCAGATGCCGCCTTCATGTTTTTCCCAAAAGACGACTATGAAAAACTCAGGTCAGAATATGGCATACAGTTTGATGAAAAAATTATCTCATTTGATAAAACTGCATGGCATGATCAATCCAGTTGGACATTTCTACCAAGTTTAGCAGAAATAATACTTAATTGTGTAAATACTTCATATAGAATAAATATCTCAAGTATTACGCCTGATGGGGTTTCAGATATTTATATGGCCTATGGAACTCAGGGTAATTTAGACTTGCAATGTAATAAAACTATTTATGCAGGTTCATACAAAGACGTAGTTAGTCAGTTTGGCAGTTCAGAAATAGCAAAAGACAAAATCAGTAAGATACCTTTTGAAAAAATTCGGGAAAATATAAAAATAGTTTTACCAAAAGTAAGAAATATTCTAGAATCTGAAACAATGACAATAAGACCCATGGAGCAAAAGCTAAGAGATCTTATGACAACTAGAATGTCTTTAAAACAAGGTGTGACAACCCCGCTAAAATTTGTTTTCCAGCCCAAACAACCTTATTATCCGCTAGAAATTTCTAGTTTAAATTCAGGTAAAAGCCTTATTGAAGTTTATGTCTTAGCCAAAGATCCTGTTAAAGATCAAAATAATCTTCTAATGCCCCAAGTCAGTAGAAAAATTACTGATTCAGAAGTTAGAAGAAGATTAGGCATAAATATAAGCATGGACAATGTGGAGTATGCAACCAGATTATCTTATAATGGTGATTTAAATAAATTAAATGCTGACGCTGTATTTACCAAGGGAAAAACTATTGAATTAAAAAATGAAAACCCTGCTGGCAATATATTCAAACCTACTGGAATGCCTATTGTAAAACCTGTTGAAAAACTAAATATCCTTCAAAGAATAGGGGATTGGTTAGTAAATTTATTTAAAAATATATTCAGACGATAATTAGCAGAAAAAAGATACCAAAACCGCCACTTAGCACAGCACTCTATGCCCGGTTTTTAAATTTGCCAACCTCTTTATGCACTTGACGAGTATAATAATTTGTGATAATGTAATAAATCAAATTGAACTTTAAAATTAAACGGAGGTAATTTAAATGTCACAAAGGAATAAAAGAGACAATGAGTCTTGGGTAATGTATTTCTTTAGAAGATGTAAGGAAATAGGCATGCATTTACAATTAGACAAAATAACCAGCGGAAAAAATGATGGTCACTGGTTTGTCTTTACTGCAAAATTTCAAAATGGAATAGTTGTATATGTTCTTTTACATACCCGTGGTAATCCTATAATTTCTAAAAGTCGAATATCATTCAAAGAAGATCCACATTATTACAAACTCCTTCGAGAACTTGAGGCTCAAATTGACATCAGAAACTTTACTCCCGATGAAGAACCTCCCATTAAAAAATTCACATTACCTTTTGGGAAATCTCTTACACGTGCTGGGGAATCAATTTTAAAAGAGCTCTTCAAATATTTTTTAGGCCAAATTAAAAAATATGGCCTAGAGGAGAAAAAGCAATCTACCGAGAATGAAGAATTACAAGCAATTCCCCAAATTATTGAACTGGTCCCAAAATTAGTACCTTTCAACAAAGGACTGAAAGATCTTTATCATGAAGAAAAAGAAAAGGGTAATCTTATGTGCTTTAAGTATCAGCACATAGAAATTACCTATGCTCTTGTCTCAAATGAGGAAATTGAAGGTAATTGGGGAATGAATATGGGTAGGTTTATTTTTGTGGCCAAAGATAAATGTAGATTCAAATGGCAGCAAAAAATAATAGCTTTCCATGAATACCTCGAAACAACAGGAAAAACTCATCAGGAGGCAAGAAGAGGTGAAATTAAATTAGCACGTGAGCTCGGAGTCCTGTCATCATACAGAAAGTGGATTTCTAAAGTAAAATTTTTAATGCCTCAAAATTAGTTACAAACCGCCAAAGCTAAAAGCAGAGGCGGTTTTCTTTTACTGAAATTATTCCCAAGTTTTAAATTTTGTATTTGTTTAGAAATTAGGATTTAGAATTTAGGATTTGTTTGGTTATTGATTATTGATGATTGGTTAATAACTAAACCATTGACAATTCTCAAAACCCATGCTAATTTAAAGTATCAATCGCACATTTCAAACAAAGGAGGTAAACCAAATGGCAATGCCTAAAAATTTAATTCTGGTCCGCCACGGCGAATCAGAAGGCAATATTATCCAAAGAGCAGCCAAAAATAGCCAGACAATTTATGTACCGCCTGAATTTTTAGACCGCCATACCTGCGATTGGCGCTTGACCTCCAAAGGCATTGAGCAAGCGAGAAAAGCAGGCGAATGGATTAGCAAAAACATTGGCACAGATTTTTTCCGCTACTATTCCTCTCACTATCTTAGAGCACTGGAAACAGCTTATCTTCTGGGACTGCCAAAAGCCGATTGGTTCAAAAATCATTACATTGTAGAAAGAAACTGGGGAATTTTGGATCGTTTTCTGCCTGAAGAAAGAGCCAAAATCTTTGCCAAGGATTTTGAGTCAAAAAAAATAAATCCCTTTTATTGGGCTCCTCCCAGAGGCGAATCAATGTTAAGCTTATGTCTGCGCATTGAAAAAGTCATTGAAACCTTACATCGGGAATGCGACGGCCAAAATGTGATTATTGTCTGTCATGGTGAAATCATGTGGGCTTTTCGCATAATCTTGGAAAGAATCACCCTTCATGATTACATCTTGCTTGATGAATCCAAAGTGCCTCAAAACCGTATTCATAATTGCCAAATTATCCATTACTCCAGAATTAATCCTCAAACAAAGGAACAAGAAAAATATTTTAACTGGCTGCGTTCTGTCTGCCCCTGGGATGCGAACTTATCTACAAATAACTGGCAAAAAATCGAGCGCCAGCATTTTACCAACGAACAATTGCAAAAATTTGTAAAAAAAACTCCTCGCTTAATTGATTCTTAAACCGCCAAATGGCGGTTTTCTTTTTATTTAAATTTAGCCCATAATGGGCCCTTTCAGGGCCAAATATTTACTGGGAATATTGACAAAAATGTAAAAATATGATACTATTTATAATCTACAGCTTAAAGCTGTAAAAGCGGAATTTCCGCTTCAAAAATTCTTTTTGGAGGTATATCATGGAGCAGTCTTATCGGTCTCTCCAGGACAGTAAAGTTCATTTTCAAATCGGGCAGTTGCCTGGCGACGAAACACACACAAGCCGCCACACATTAACGGTTCTGGCAATCAAGGATCATGAGGATGTTGAATTATCAATCTCCTTAACAGTGCCTCAATTGGTTACCATCGTGAAGCACTTTTTCTGGGAAGCAACAATCAAAAGTGCTTGGGCTGCCAAAGTTCTGGAACGGCTTTTTATAAAACGCTGGGCTGTCTATACGTCAGAAAGACAGAAAGAAGACAAAGAATACCGGAACCAGTGCACCCAACTGGATTTCCAGTTCGTCAACGGAACACGCATAATGAGAGAAAAATCCTAACAAAACCTAAGGAGGGAATATGAAAATCTTTCGCTTGAATTGGCTTGATGGCAAGGCTCAACTTGCCACTGGCGACGATATTGCTGAAGCTTTCAAAAATGCCGGCTATGGTGGGGGCGCGATTCGGGCGCTTGACTGGTACGACGAAGTACCGTCTGTAACGTTTTCCGAAATCGCCGAACAGATCGGGATCAGCATCACTGAGACCATCTTCGCCTTCAGAGGGCTTTTCAACAACCCCAAACTCGGTGAGGGACTTCACGAATTCCGGCATCAAAACCCCGATGAAAATCGTCTGCCCGCGGATGAAAGCAATACCTTCGTTAAAAAGGTCAAAACCTATCTTGCCGAAGGTAAAAAAATCTTCAACCCGTGCAAGTAAAAATCGTTATGCAACAAAACCGCATGGTTCGCCCAGCGGTTTTTCTATATCCGCCGTAGTTTTATACGAAGGCGGATAATTTGATACTAATTTATCCCAAAGGGATCCCTTCGGGACTAATCCTTTACGAATAATACAAATTAATTCACCAAAATTAGCCAAAAAATTGCACGATAAACTTTTTACTATTGACAAAAATATTAAAATATGCTATTATAAATAATTGAAAATCTAAAGGAGGTAGAAAATGAGAAAAAAGATGCAGTTGGTAATATTGCTGATGGTAACGAGCTTATTGATTTTCGGCTGTACTGAAAATCAACGAGCGAAAACTTTAGGTGGCAATATGTCCGTTAATCTTGGATGCGATAAAAAACTTGTCATCGCAACTTGGAAAGATGAAGACCTGTGGTATCTTACGCGCCCAATGCGCGAGGATGAAAAACCGGAAACTTATATTTTTCAAGAGAATTCTTCATTTGGCGTATTACAAGGAACTGTCACATTCACTGAAAGTCAGTGTAAAAGATAGCTAGCTATTATTTCTTAAAAATACCGCCAAAGCTACAAGCCGAGGCGGTTTTTTTGTTACTAAAATTATTCCCAAGTTTTGAAAATTAAAGCATTTGAATTTTGTATTTGTTTAGAATTTCGGATTTAGGATTTCGGATTTTGCCAAATAGCCACAAAACCGATAAAATTAATATATGACAAAACATAAACTTAAAGTCGCTGTCGGTATGTCTGGCGGCGTAGATTCATCAGTAGCCGCCGCTTTACTCAAAAAACAGGGCTACCAAGTCATTGGCATTTTTATGCATTTCTGGTCAGACCCGCATTATGCGGCCAAACAGACCATTGCTAATAAATGCTGTTCTGTTGATGCCAAAGTTGATGCGCGTCTAGTAGCTGAAAAATTAAAAATTCCTCTTTATACTTTTAATTTAGACCAGGATTTTAAAAAATACATTGTGACTGATTTTTTAGATCAATATAAAAGGGGATTAACACCAAATCCCTGCGTGCGCTGTAATCAATTCATCAAGTTTGGCTTATTCTGGGCCAAAGCCAAAGCCCTGGGCTGTGATTATATTGCCACTGGCCATTATGCGCAGGTTAAAAAAGATAACCCCAAAGGGGCCCCTTCGGGGAAAGGTTATCATTTATTGGAAGGCAGGGATAAAACCAAAGACCAATCATATTTTTTATATCGCTTAACGCCTGAAATTTTAAAACATTGTTTATTTCCAGTCGGCCAATATAAAAAAGAGCAAATCAGGAAAATTGCCCAAAAATTAAAATTGCCGGTCTTTGCTAAACCTGACTCCCAGGAAATTTGCTTTATTCCGGAAAAAACTCCAGAGGAATTTTTAAAGCGTTATTTAAAATTAAAAGATGGCGATGTTATTACAATTGATGGTAAAAAAATCGGCAGGCACCAGGGGATTGCCTTATACACTATTGGCCAACGCAAAGGTCTGGAATTAAATGGCGGGCCCTGGTATGTGGTGGATATAAATTTTAAAAAAAATCAAGTCATTGTGGCCAAGAAAAATACGCATCCTGCTTTATTTAATGATATAATGTATTTGACTGATATAAATTGGTTACAAAAAATTAAATTACCAGCCAAATTAGAAATCCGCATCCGCTACAGACATAAAAATGAAAAAGGTATTTTAACCCAGATTAAAAAAGGAATCTATAAAATTAAATTTGCTAAAAAACAAAGAGCCATTACGCCTGGCCAGTCAGCTGTATTTTATAAAAATGGGGAAGTACTGGGTGGCGGCATAATAATTAAACGAAAATAAATGTTAAAAAAAATCATCCAGTCAAAATTCCATGGCCTTTATCTAGCCATTTTTATTTTTGCCATCAGCGATGCTTTGTTTGCTTACGCGCAATCAACTTATCTTAACCAATACTTTGGCTTAGAACTTGTCGGCCTTATTTTTTTTGCTGCTTATTTTCTTACTTTCATTATTACCAATCTTTATCCAAATTTGATTGCCAAATACAGTAATTTCAAAACCGCTATCTTAAGCATTATTTTGCGCATCATTTGTTTCATAATTTTTATTATTGACGCCAGTCCGCTCTCAGTCGGTATTGCTTTTATTATTTTTATAGCCACGCTAATCTTAACTTTTATAAATCTAGATATTTTTCTAGAAGCTTTTACTAAAAATGCCACTACTGGCGTGACCAGAGGAACCTATTTTACTATTTATAATCTGGGCTGGCTGCTTTCTCCCTTTATAGCCGGGGAAATTTTATTTTATTTTAGTTTTAATCCGCTTTTTTATTTATGTTTGATTTTCAATTTGATTCTGCTGGTCATAATTTATATCCGCTTTAAAGATTTTGGCAATCACTATGCCAAAAAACAATTTAAAATTTATGATACTCTGGCACATATTTTAAAAAATAGGGACTTACGTAAAATTTTCATGGTCTCATTTTTACTCCAGATTTTTTATGCCGTTGAAGTTGTTTACGGCCCGATTTATTTAAACCAGAAGATTGGCTTAAACTGGGAACAAATAGGCATTATTTTTACTTTTATGCTTATACCTTTTGTAATTTTTGAATACCCTGCTGGTTATCTGGCTGATAAATATTGGGGAGAAAAGGAAATATTATTTGTGGGCATGATTTTGATGGCCATATCTTCAATCATCATGGGTTATTTTACTAGCGTTAACTTAGTTATGTGGGCAATAATTTTATTCTTAGGCAGAACCGGAGCCAGTTTAGTGGAGATAATGAGGGAAACTTATTTTTTTAAAAAAGTTGATGTTGCCAATATTGATGTAATTAATTCCTTCAGATCAACTATCCCTCTGGCTTATTTAATCGTGCCAATTCTCGCCATTGTCTTAACTTATTACTCACAATTCAATTATCTATTTGTAATTTTAGGGTTCATATTAATCATTGGACTTTGGCCAATTTTAACTCTTAAAGATACAAAATAATCTTGACAGATTTATATTGGTATGTTATTATTTAATATACCAATTTTTTAATTGGCAAATTCATGGGAATTCAAAGGAGGTAAAGAAACCATGAAAAAAATAGGACTTATTTGCTTGTTTCTTTTGACAATCTTAAATTTAAAAGCCAGCGCTGATAACGCGCCTTTCTGGACCCAGAAAACGGTCTGGAAAGAAAATGGCTATGTCTATGCTGTGGGTCAAGCCCCCTATAATGATGGCATGACAGACATTGTTTTTGCCAAAAACTTTAAGTTGGCATTTGATAACTCTGTAAAAAATATTAAGCGGGAACTCAAAGTCAAGCAGCTTAAAGGGTTCCAAATTATCAATACCTGGTATGATAAGGATAAAATGTTTGTCCTGGGCTCTGTCCTGGACTCAAACAACCAGGTAAATACTGCTGAGCCCGAGACCGATGAAAATGAGGGCATAACCTGCCCAAAAGCCAACTGGTGGAAAGAAACCAAGGTTTTTGTCTGCGAAAATTGTGGTAAAAAATATCTTTATGCTGTTGGAACCTCTTCTGATTCTGATCAAACGACTGCACAAGATCAAGCTATTGCCAAAGCCAAAAACCTCTTAAAAGAGTATCTCAAGGTTTCCGAATTAAAGAGCTTTGCCACGGTTGGCCTGCATATGGAAATGCAAGATGAAAGAAAGCAGGTCTGGGTGCTTGTCTGTGTTTTTGAAGACCAAAACACTCCTTCTCCAAAGGCGAGTGAAGCGCCTTCTGCACGGGCAACAACTGAGAGTCAGTCAATTTCTATTGAACAAGCAACAACTGCCAGTGATAAAATCAATATTAAAGTCCGTACTCAAACACCCTCAGAATGGTGGGTCCTCTATGAAGGCGCGGCTGATCCTTTAAAAAATGTTTTCCGCATTGGCAACAATCTTTATGCCATTGGCCATGGCCTCCCTGATACAAAAAAATATAAACCCAGTCAAAGACAATATTGGGCAGGGGCAGAAAGGGCAGCCGGCGATGAAGCTAGAAAAAATTTAGCTGCTGCCTTAAATGGCATCATTGGCAATATCAAAAACAAAAAGGACTATACCTATTTTGTGACTGGTAATTTGACGGGTGCACAACTGGTAAAAGAAGAAGGCATTGAAAACCCTCATAAACAAAAAAACCCTGACACTTTCTTTTGCCTAATGGTTGTTTCCATGGAAATGGTTCAGAAAGCAAAATAACTTTAACGTTTTAGCCCCGAGTATTTATTCGGGGCTTTACTATTGACAAATAAATAGTAATATGCTATAATAATAAAACCTAATTTAAAACCAAAACCCATTTAATTTTAAGGAGGTAAAGTAATGAAAAATTTGGTTTTAGGCATTTTGACAATTTTACTCATAACCCTGACCCTGGCTTATGCTGATTCCTCAGGACCGATTGTAGCTGGAAAAAAAGACCAGCTAGTCATAGCCCCCAAGACGGAAAACAATGAGAAATCCCCATTCTTCACAGTACCAATCAACGAAGTGGAAGGGGAAGTGACACCGGTGATTTGGCTATGCGATGTTGATTTTCGGCAATATTTCTGCGCCTTGGGCAAAGCTCAGATCAATCCTGATATCCTTCTCAGCCATGGTATTATCACATCAGAAGATGTCCAAAAAGCAGGGGTCTTTGCTGAAGCCCAGAATGATGCACTATCAAATTTGCAGAAGTATCTGGGTAAAGACATCTCTAGGGAGTTCAGTGTCTACCGCGACAGCATCTACTACACACCGGACAAAAAAGTGTGGTATGTCGTTGGCCTTGTACCAGTAAAAAACCATATCTCATTGGACGGCCTGCCTGATTTTCTCAAAAGGTCTGACGGCCATACCTTGGCCCTGATCATGGAAAGCGAGTCAGACGGCGAGAAATACATTTATGGCCTAGGCCTGGCCCAAGCCAATCCGAAACGGGATAACTGGAGTAAGGTTCTAGACCTGGCTTTCAAGGACTCAGAGCAAAAACTCGCCAGGTTTTTGGGAGTGAAAAAACCCACGGTCATGAGAACAGACTGGTCAAGTCCGGCTGAAATGCAGAACATTGCCTGGGCAATCTGCCAAGTCCAAGTTGAGTAAAATATAATTGTCGAAATAGAACCCCGTTTAAGCAAACAAGCTTAGCGGGGTTTTTAAATTGCCAAAAATAAAAGCCCCGCATCGCAGGGCTTATTTTATTTTTACAGGCCTTGTAAATTGAATTCAAAGCCCGAGAAAAGATAAATGTCGCTTGGATCTTTGCCCAGATTACCCATATTAACCATGCTGCTAAACGGGGTAATGGCTCCATTGGAAACTTCAATTTCCACGATACTTGATGGCTTTTGGGCAGAAAGCAAGCTATCTATAATTTCCACAATCACTGAAAATGGCTTAAGAACAGGATTAATCATGACGATTTCAGTATTGGTATCATCACAGCCTTCAATCAGCACATCCTGTTTTACAAGCGTATCCACAGCACGCATAAAAGGATCGTAAGTGATACCTTTTGATCTAATTCTCCAAAGCAGCATGCCCCTGCCAATATTCCGTAAAAATGCAGCTCTTCTCAAATTCAAGGGAATTGAAGATAATTCCTCATCTGTTAATCCAGCTGATTCGCACAAAACCAACAGGATTTCTCTGACAACACGATCGTTTAAAAATCCCTTCATTCTGGTTTCTAATGCTTGGCGAAGTGAAACACAGAATTGCTCAGATGCTTTTTGAGTAAAAAATTCAGTGTTTACCTGCCAGTAATTTTGACCGGGTATTAAAATCCCCAGGTTTAAAAAATCCCTTAATACATTTCCATAAATCTCAGGATTAAATTCAATCTGAAATTTATTAAGATAGTCCATAACATGATCAACAAGATGCTTAGCAAAAATTACAGGAGCATTATTTTCTTCAGTCAATGTTTCTGATATGCCCAATTCGCCAAAGGCGCTCTGAATCTTCCCAATTATTGGTTCAAAACCTACTGGTATAATTAGATTTTCCTTTTTCCCATGCTTTTTAGATTTTAGCTCTTCGCGTTTAATGACCGCTTGAGTCAAAAATCCCATAATTACTTGGCCGTATTTTTGAGCCAAAGATGCAGGATTTGTCATTCCTTACCTCCTTGTCCTCCGTAGCTTTACCCGTCCTCCGTAGTCCCGCACCGCGGGACGGAGGATGGAGCGTAGGAGGACCTTTTAAAATTTTTAAAGACCTAAGATTATCTTAAATTACCGCAAAACTTAAATTATGTCAAGAGGCCATAAACTTGTCAGAAACCATTAATTCTTATATAATATTTTTATGCTAACTGCTAAAGAATTAAGACAAAAATATCTTGATTTTTTTGTTTCCAAAGGGCATAAAATCATACCCAGCGCTTCTTTAATTCCGGAAAATGACCCGACTGTGTTATTCACTACCGCTGGCATGCATCCTTTAGTCCCATATTTACTGGGCGAAAACCATCCCGGCGGCAAAAGAGTTGCCAATGTTCAAAAATGCATTCGCACTTCAGACATTGATGAAGTTGGCGATAACCGCCATTGTACATTTTTTGAAATGTTAGGCAATTGGTCTTTTGGCGATTATTTTAAAAAAGAAGCTATTGAATGGTCCTGGGAATTTTTAACAGATAAAAAATGGTTGAATTTAGATCCCAAAAGAATTTATATAACTGTATTTAAAGGTGAAGAGGGGATTCCGCGTGATGATGACTCCATAAAAATCTGGCAAGAGGTTTTAAAAAAATCTGGCTTGGCCAATGGCTTAGCCAGTGATGATCAAAAAATTAATAAAAATATACGCATTATACCTTTAGGCAAGGAAGATAATTTCTGGATTGCTGGAGCAACCGGACCCTGTGGCGCTGATACAGAAATGTTTTATGACACTAATCCGCAAGCAGGCGCCATATCTGATAATTTTAATAATTTGGTTAAAAATGGCCGCTTAATTGAAATCTGGAATGATGTATTTATGGAATTCAATCAAACCGCAGAAGGTAAATATGAGGACTTAAAACAAAAAAATGTTGATACTGGCATGGGAGTGGAAAGAACAATTACGGTTTTAAATGGATTTGACAATGTTTTTCAAACAGAACTTTTTATACCGATTCTAAACAAAGTTGAAGAACTAAGCAACAAAAAATATCAAGATAATGAACAGGCGTTTAGAATAATCGCTGACCATATCAAGGCAGCAACTATGATAATGGGTGATGACAAAGGCATAACTCCATCAAATGTTGGCCAGGGCTATATTATCCGTCGTTTAATTCGCCGGGCAGTTGAATATGGTAAGCAATTGGGCATTAATGAAACTTTTACTTTTAAAATTGCCGAAATTGTCATTGAAATGTATAAGGATGTTTATCCTGAAGTCAAAAAAAATAAAGATTTCATAATTAATCAGCTCATTCTTGAAGAAGAAAAATTTGCCAAAACATTAATTGACGGCATTAAAAAAGCCAAAAAAATTCTTGGAGCCAAAATACCGATTGAAACTGAAAAATTTAATAATATAATGCAAACACAAAATAAAAGTGAGATACTTGGCCAGACGCTAAAAGATATTAAAGAAAATAAAGATACTAAGGCCTATTTAAAATTTGGCGTACCGCTTACCCAAAATGAAATTAAAAATGCAACCATTACTGGCAAAGAGGCCTTTGATTTATACCAGTCATTTGGCTTTCCCAGGGATATGATGATTGAATTGGCCCAGGAAAAGAATTTATTCGTTGATACCGTAGAATTCAGGGAAGAACTTAAAAAACATCAGGAATTATCCCGCTCAGGCGCGGAAAAAAAGTTCAAAGGCGGTTTAGCTGAAGCAACAGAACAAACGGCCAGATTACACACCGCCACTCATCTTTTACTAGCTGCTTTAAGGCAGATTTTGGGTCCAGATGTCCAGCAAAAGGGAAGTAATATTACAGCTGAACGGCTAAGATTTGATTTTAATTATGATCATAAATTAACACTAGACCAACTTAAAAAGGTAGAAGATATAGTTAATTCAAAAATTCAGGAGAATTTACCTATTTCTAGCCAAGAAATGACAGTTGAAAATGCCAAAAAACAAGGGGCAATCGGTGTTTTTGAACATAAATATGGTGACATGGTAAAGGTTTATTCTATTGGTAATTTTAGCCAAGAAATTTGCGGCGGTCCCCATGCTAAAAATACCGAAGAAATAGGACATTTTAAAATCCAAAAAGAAGAGAGTTCCAGTGCTGGAATTAGGCGAATCAAAGCAGTTTTAAGCTAGTTCTTGACATTTATTTAAAATAATATATAATTAAAACATCACTAATTAAATATTATATAATTAGTCATAAATTAAAATACAATTTTTTGCAATTAAGATTCTTGCAAAGAATCTGTTTTTTAGTTATACTTTAAAAATATCAAACCAAAAACAATTTATGGTCGAAAACGAAAACCAAACTGCCAAATCTAGCAAGGATTTCATTGAAATGAAAGGCAAGGTTACTGAACTTTTACCCGCTGGCAGTTTTAAAATCAGATTGGATAATGGCCAGGAAATACGGGGGTTTTTATCGGGCAAAATGCGCCTGAACAAAATCAGGATCTTGACAGGCGATGAGGTTAAAGTTCAATTAACACCCTATGATTTATCCAAAGGCCGTATTATCTATAGATTTTAGATGAAAATTATAAAATTAAATTTAATAGGATTATTAATTTTTTTATTCCATGAAAGTCAGAACGTCAGTAAAAAAAATCTGTAAGGATTGCAAGGTGATCAGACGCAAAAAAAGGGTCTGGGTGATTTGCAAAAATCCCAAGCATAAACAAAGGCAAGGTTAAACTTGTTAATTTTAAATTCTTAAATTATTCCAATCCCTAATTACTAATTACCAATTACTAATTACTATATTTATGGCTATCCGCATCGGGGGTGTCACAATCCCTCAAGACAAAAGAATGGAAATTGCTTTAACTTATATTTACGGTATTGGCCGCACAACTGCCAATAAAATTTTGAATTCCTTAAAAATAAATAAAAACACCCGAGCTAAAGATTTAACTGCAGAAGATGAGAATAAACTCAGGGAATTTATCCAAAAGAATTATAAAATTGAAGGTGATTTAAAAAGGGAAGTTATGGGCAATATAAAACGGCTCAAAGAAATCAAGTGTTATCGCGGACTACGCCATGAAAAAAGATTACCTAGCCGCGGTCAAAGAACCAAAACAAATTCTCGCACAGTCAGAGGCAATGTTAGGATTACTTTATTAAGCGGCCGTAAAGCATCAGCGCAAAAAACATAATTTTATTTATTAAGAATAAAATAATATATACTATAAATAATATTTTATGGCAGACGAAATTCAAAAAACTGAAAAAAAAGAATCCGTCACTGAAGATAAATCGGAATTAGCAAAACCCAAAGCGAAAAAAACTAAAACAATTCGTCAGATTAGTCATGGCCGGGCTTATTTGCAAGCAACTTATAATAATACAATTATTACTTTAACTGATCTAAATGGTAATGTTATTGCCTGGTCAAGCGCCGGACAGAATAATTTTAAAGGACCGAAAAAATCAACACCCTATGCTGCTAGCGTGATTGTCAGAACCGCAATTGAAAAAACAAAACCATATGGTTTAAAAAATGTTAATGTCTTTGTTAAAGGAGTGGGGACTGGCAGAGAATCAGCCATCAGGGCGCTTAATACCTATGGCTTAAATGTTTTAACGATCAAAGATGTCACCCCAATTCCTCATAATGGCTGTAGGCAAAGAAAACCACGTAAAGTTTAATTTATATGGGAAGAAACTTAAATCCAAAATGCAAACAGTGCCGCCGCGCCGGCCAAAAGCTCTTTTTAAAGGGTGAGCGTTGTAATTCGCCCAAATGTGCCATGGTCAAAAGAAATTATCCGCCTGGCATTCATGGCTCAAAGGGTTATGGCCGCTTAACGGATTTTGGCGTTCAATTGCGCGAAAAACAAAAAGCCAAAAAGATTTATCGTCTGATGGAAGCGCAACTTAAAAACTATTTTCAAAAAGCCAGCAAATCCAGAGGCAATACGGAAAGTGCCTTATGGCAATATTTGGAAATGCGCTTGGATAATATTGTTTTCCGCACTGGTTTTGCCAAATCAAGAGATTTTGCCAGGCAATTGATTAGTCATGGACATTTTTTAGTTAATAATAAAAAAGTAAATATCCCTTCTTTTCAGGCAAAAATAGGCGATTTAATTACGCTTAAAGAAAAAAGTAAAAATAATAAAATATTTGGTAATTTAAAGGAACAGCTTAAAAAAGCCGAACCAGTTTCTTGGTTAGCTGTAGATTTAAATAAATTAGAAGCAAAAGTCACTGCCAAACCAGACCTGCCCGAAGCTAAAGGAGAATTTGAACCAAAATTAGTAATTGAATTTTATTCAAAATAACATATTTTAATTTAAATTTTAAAAACGGGGGAAAACTCTCGTTAAAAAATTTATGGAAAATATTTTCTTACCATCAAAAATTGAGCTAAAAGAAGGAGAAAATCCTAATGAGGGTATTTTAATTATTGAACCTTTATATCATGGCTATGGCACGACAATCGGCAATGCCTTGCGCCGCGTTCTGCTTTCTTCTTTAGTTGGCGCAGCCGTGACCTCTGTAAAAATAAAAGGTGTGGCTCACGAATTTTCTGCCATCTCAGGCGTATATGAAGATATACTGGAAATTGTTTTAAATTTAAAACAATTACGTTTGAAATTTTTTTCAGATGAACCAGTTGTTTTAAAGCTAGTTAAAAGAGGCGCCGGCGATGCTTTAGCCAAAGATATTACCAAGAATTCTGCGGTCGAAATAATAAATCCTGATTTAAAAATTGCCACGATTACTGACAAAAATTTTACACTTGATATGGAATTAACAGTCCAGAAAGGCAGGGGCTTTGAACCAACAGAAAATAGGGACAAGCAAAATCTGCCAGTCGGAACAATTGCCATTGATGCTATTTATACGCCATTAAAAGATGTGGGCTATAAAGTAGAATATACTCGTGTCGGACAGATCACCAATTACGACAAATTAACTCTTAATCTGGAAACAGATGGCACCATTAGTCCCCAAGAGGCCTTGAATGTAGCCGCTAAAACCTTAATTGATCATTTTGCTTTATTGATTAAAGAAGTCCCAGTTAAAGAAGCTAAAACTGAATCTATAACAGAAGTAAAAAAGGAAAAAGCTAAAACCAAAAAAACACCTAAAAAAATAGCTAAAAAATCAAAAAAATAATTAATCCCCATGAGACACAGAAAAAAGGAAAAAATTTTAGATAGAAAAAAAGATCAGAGACGGGCTTTATTGAGAGGATTGGCTACTAGTTTGATATTGTATGAAAAAATTAAAACAACCGAAGCTAAGGCCAAAGCCATTAAACCAATAGTGGAGAAATTAATCACCAAAGGCAAGAAGCATGATCTAAATACCCGCCGCGAATTGCTAAAATACCTTTATTTAAAAAATGCTGCTAAAAAAGTACTGGAAGAATTAAGCCCGCGCTACAAAGAAAGAAAAGGCGGCTATCTCAGGATTATTAAATTAGGACAAAGACAAGGTGATGCGGCTAAGATAGTACAAATTGAATTTGTTTAAGATTATGAAAACAACTAATCAAAATCCAAAAATCGCCAGGAAAACCCAGCAAATTGATGCAACTGATAAAGCTGTCGGCAGATTAGCCAGTCAGATTGTTTTTTTCTTAAGAGGTAAAAATAAGACATCTTTTACTCCTCGTCTTGATGTTGGTGATTTTGTAATTGTAAGTAACATAAACAAGCTGAGATTTTCTGGAAAGAAAATGGAGCAAAAATTATATTACCGTCATTCTCATTATCCTGGCGGAATTAAAAGAATTCCCCTTAAAAAGGTTTTTGCCGAGAAACCAGAGCAGGTTTTGAAAAAAGCTGTTTATAAGATGCTGCCCAAAAATAAACTAAGAAACTCAATGATAAAAAGATTAATTATAAAATAAGCTATGCCAGAAAAAGAAATAATTAAAAGTAAAGAAAAATATTTTTACGCTGTAGGCCGCCGCAAAAGGGCAATCGCTCAGGTTAGATTAATACCTAAAGGCAAAGGTGAAATTATTATTAATAAGAAAAAAATGAATGACTATCTGCCTGATAGTATGTTGCAAGAAATTATTTTGGCACCGCTAAAATTAACTAATTTGGCTAATAAAACAGATCTTACAATTTTGGTCAGAGGCGGGGGCAAAAGGGGACAGGCAGATGCAATCAGACATGGTATTGCCAGGGCTTTAAATAAATATGATCTAAACTTGCGTAAAACTCTTAAAGTAGCTGGCTTTTTAACCAGAGATGCCAGGATTAAGGAAAGAAAGAAACCCGGCTTGAAACGCGCTAGAAAAGCCCCCCAGTGGGCAAAACGTTAATATTAAATTACAGATCTATACTCACAAAAACATCCAACAATGGGTGTTTTTGTTAACTTTTAAAATTATATTTTTTATGCTAAAATAAGCGTATTATGACTGAATCACATACCATTGCCAAAAACACGACCTGGCTTACTTTAGCTTATATTTTGCAAAAAATATTGGCTTTTATTTATTTTACACTAATCGCTCGACGCCTCGGAGCCAATAATATAGGCATGTATGCTTTTGCGGTTTCTTTAACCACGATTATCTCTATCTTTATTGATTTCGGGATCTCGCCAGTCCTAATCCGCGAATCATCAAAATATAAAAATAAAGCCAACCTTTATCTCAATGTCAGCAACAGCCTAAAATTGGCTTTTGCCATTGCCAGCTATATGGCTGCTGTGATAATTGTTAATTTGCTGCATAAGCCGCCGCTAATTCAGACCATGGTTTATATTGCCGGCATAATAATGATTTTGGATTCTTTTTCTTTAAGCTTTTGGGCAATTTTTCGCGCTTATCAAAATCTAAAATATGAATCAATCAGCATCATTATCAATCAAATATTAATCGTAAGCGTAGGTCTGGCTGGTGTTTTATTAAAATTTCCGCTTTATATCTTGGTAATTGCGCTTTTTAGCGGCAGCATTTTTAGCTTCCTTTATTCATTCTTTTTATTAAAAACAAAATTAAAATTCCAATTTAAGCTCCAGTGGCAAAAGGAGATTGCAAAAACTATTTTAAAAATTGCCATTCCCTTTGCTTTAGCTGGAATTTTTGTCAGGTTCTATACCTTTATTGACCAGGTTTTACTTTCAATTTTAATCAATGACAAGACCCTGGGCTGGTATTCAGTGGCATACAAAATAACCTATGCCCTGCAATTTGTGCCAGCTGCCTTTGCTGCTGCTATTTTTCCTGCCATGAGCCATTACTATGTCAATGCCAAAGAAAAATTGCAAATGGTCTTTGAAAAATCAATGTATTTTCTAATCATTATCTCTATTCCTACGGCCTTGGGAGTTTCAATTTTGGCCGATAAAATCATTTTATCGCTCTATGGCCATGATTTTCAGCCCTCGATCTTAACCTTGCAGATTTTTGTCTTGGCAGTTATTCCAATTTTTCTAAATTATCCCTGCGGTTCTGTTTTAAATGCTTGCGATAGGCAAACAAGAAATACTTTGAATATGGGCATAACAATGCTTATTAATATTATTTTGCATATTATTCTAATTCCGCGCTACCAGCAAATTGGCGCTGCTGTCGCTACTTTAATCAGTTTGCTTGTCTTATTTATCTTAAATTTATCTGTGGTGCCTAAAATTATAAAATTTGATTATAAATTTCTCCTAATTAAAACCTTAAAATCATTGCTCAGCGTAAGCATAATGGCAATCTTACTTTTTTCTATCAAATCATATTTTAATTTTATTATCCTGATCATTGCCGGAGCAATAATTTATATTGGCATAATGTATTTAATCAAGGGCTTTACCAAAGATGATTTAAAATATTTAATCCAGACAATTTTTAAAAAAGAGAAAAATATTTCTGAAATTCCGGAAGAAGAGGCCTTAACTTCAACATAATATGCATAAAAATCTCCTTATTACTATTGATTTTCCTCCCCAAACCGGGGGAGTGGCTAATTATTTGGCTAATTTTTGTCAAAATTTACCTAATGATAAAATAGTAGTTTTGGCTAATAAAGTTGAGAATATTCATCATTTTGACGGCCATCAAAAATATAAAATAATCCGGAAAAATTTATTGTCTAAATATTTTTGGCCAAAATGGTTAAGAACTTATTTTGTAGCAAAAAAAGTTGTGCAAAAAGAAAAAATTGAGCAAATTATAATTAGCCATATTTTGCCCATGGGTTATATTGCTTTAATACTAAAATTACCTTTTATAGTTATTTTGCATGGTTATGATATTATGAATGCCCAAAAATCCAGCTGGAAAAAATACTGGGCAAAAAAAATATTAAGCAAGTCAAAACATATTATTGTCAATAGCCATAACACTCAAAATCAAGTATTAAAATTAAATATCCCTGAAAATAAAATAACCATTGTTTATCCCTGTCCGAATATTAAACCCGAACAAGCAAATGAACATGAAAAGCAAATTATTAAAAATGAACTAGATCTGCACCATAAAAAAATATTGTTTTCAGTTGGCCGCTTAACACCCAGAAAAGGATTTGATAAAGTTATTGAAACCTTGCCTGAAGTTTTAAAACAAATACCCAATTTAGTTTACATAATTGTGGGTAATGGTCCTGACAGGGAAAGATTAGAAAAATTAGCCGAGGATTTACAAGTTAGGGGCAGTTTAATTGTGGCCGAAGACATACCCAATTCAAATCTTTCAACCTTTTATGATTTAGCCAATATTTTTATCATGCCGGCGCGTCAAATAGGCGAGGACATTGAGGGCTTTGGCATTGTTTATCTGGAAGCTAATTTATTTGGCAAACCAGTTATAGCCGGTAAAAGCGGGGGAGTGGAAGATGCTGTCATTGATAGCCAAACTGGAATTTTAGTGAACCCTGAAAGTGTTCAGGAAATTACTCAGGCAATTTTAAAGCTTTTTAAAGACCCAGAACTAGCGAACAAATTAGGTGTTCAAGGAAGGGAACGCGTCTTACATGAATTCCAATGGCCCAAACAAATTGATAAAATTAAAAATTTACTCTAAATATAAATTCGTATATTCGTACGGATTCGTAATTTCGTAGGGAAACAACCATGAACAATGCACAAAAACTTAACATTATAATGTTTAACATGTCCAAATACAGAAATTGGCAAAAGGGAGTTGTCAATCGTAATTTTCATGTTTTGCATAATTTAGTTAAACGAAATGAAATAAATAAAATTATAGCCGTTGATTTCCTTCCTTTTAATTGGCCAAAGGCTATCAAGTCATTTATTTTAGATCAGATCCTAAGAGACACCAGAGGCACTGTTATTTTCGGTGATTTAACATCTCGCTGCTGGCAGATCTCCAGTAAAATTTTAGTTTATTCCACAATTGATTCAATTTTAAATCCGCGAAGAATAATTCAGGAATTAAATAAGATTATTACCAAAGAAAGTATGCAGAATAATTTAATTGTCTGGAATTATGATCCTTTATACCTTGATTATTTTAACAATCTTAACCAAAAAATAAATATCTTTGATGCAGTTGATAATTGGGCTGAACATTCGGGCTACGAGAGCTATAAAAATAAATTAGCAGCCAATTATCAAATTATTAAAAATAAATCGAACCTTATTTTTACTGTTTCAGCCAATCTAAAGAATGAGTTATTTAAAAATCAAGCTAATACACACTGGCTAGCTAATGCAGTTGATTTAGAATATTTTCAAAGCATAACAGAAGTTTCCCCCAAATTAAATAAAATTCCCCAGCCAATTATTGGGTTTTTGGGAATAATACAAGACAGAATTGATGTTGATATTTTACTAAACTTAGCTAAAAATAATCCTGATAAATCAATAGTTTTAGCCGGCCCGGTTTGGAAAAACTTTCCTAAAAATAAATTACAGGAATTCAAAAATATTTATTTCTTAGGCCTAATTTCTTATCAAGAAATTCCCGCTTTATATAATGGCTTTGCTGTTGGCATTATCCCTTACAAAGTTAATAACTTTATCAGATCAACTGATCCCATGAAATTTTATGAATATCTGGCTGCTGGCTTGCCAGTTGTTTCAACTTATGTGCCGGGAATAGAACGCTTTGGCAATTTAATTAAAGTCGCCCAATCACCAGAAGAATTTAATAATCTTGTTAATCAAGCATTAAAAGAGAAAAGGGGATTAACTACTGAAAAATTAGAAATGTTAAAGAATAACACTTGGCAAGTACGAATTGGTGAAATGTTGGATTTGATTTATGAAAAACTTTGATTCCAGCCCTCGTAGGCTAAACGACGTCGTTTAGCCTACGAGGGTTAATTTATAGAAAACATAAATCATGTGCCCGTAGGCCACACAAGCTTGTGTGGCCTACGGACGACGCGTAAAATTATGGACATCTCCATTGTCATCGTCTCCTGGAATGTTAAAGAATTATTAAAAAAGTGTTTACACTCAATTTATGATAAAACACAGGATTTAGAATTTGAAGTTTTTGTAGTAGATAATGCTTCCAAAGATGGATCGGCTTTAATGGTCGCGTCTCAATTTACTCAAGTTAATTTAATCGCCTCCAATGAAAACTTAGGGTTTGCCAAAGCTAATAACTTGGCTCTAGAACATGCTCAAGGCAAATATGTTTTATTTTTAAACCCAGATACTGAATTAATGGAAAATAGTTTTAAAATAATGTTTGATTTAATGGAACAGAATGAGAATAGCGCCCTTTCAACCTGCCAGTTAATTTATCCTGATGGCACTTTGCAAAAAAATATTAAAAATAATCCAGGACTTTGTGACCAAGCTTTAATTCTCTTAAAACTTCATCATCTCTTTCTGTCTAAAAGCCTGAATAGATATTTGGCTAAAAATTTTCTTTATGAAAAAGAACAAGAAGTCAAACAAATTATGGGTGCGTTTATGTTCGGTAGAACAAATATAATTAAAGAAATCGGCGGCTTTGATCCTGATTATTTTATCTGGTGGGAAGATTTGGATTTATGCAAAAGAATTCAGGATTTAGGCATGAAGATTATTTATACGCCTAAAACCAAAGTTATTCATCTTGAAGCTAAAAGTTTTGAACAACAGATGTCCTTGGAGAAACAAAAAAGGTTTAATAGGGGAATGAGATTATATTTTAAAAAGCACGTGGGTTTATTATCTTATTTCTTAATTTACTTTGCCACCTTACCCAGCTTAATTCTATCTTTAATTAGCCAGTTATTTAAAATCAAGCCCAAACCCCAATCAAAAATTTAAAAGGCAGACACTTAAGCCTGCCTTTCTATTTGTATGATGCCAAGAGGGAGAGAATCTTCACGAATATTAATACGATGGCAAAAGACACCTTTGATGTCTATAGGCATCATCTTTTCATTATAAGTCTTTTCCTCGTAATAGATATTCATGAAAGAATTTCCTTCCATTTCCACTTTGCGAACTATTAACCTGCGAGGCATTGGAGCATTTTCTCGGACAAAAATGCCTGGCTGATTAGATAAAATAATGTCTCCTGGCTGGACATTACGCAAATTTCTGATCAGTTCCATCATTTCCTCCTATTAAAAATGGAATTGGCTGAATCTTATCATAAAAAAATATTTAATGCAACGATACAGCTATTAATATCAACGGCTAAGTATTGAAAATCAGCCTAAAACCCAGTCAAAAATTTAAATTAAAAAAACCTCGCTGTATTTAAGCGAGGCAACTAATATTAACGTTCAAACATAAGTCCAAGTATATATTCTATCTCATCCCTTAGAGTACCTAACTTTTCTTTTATTTCTTTTTTAACATCATTACTGCAATCAATCCTTTGCTCGCTAATTCGTCCTATTCCACTTACCGCTTCTCTATAACCCTTTTCAACTTCTTTTAAAACATCAGCATCTTCAGATTTAGTTGGATTTCCCATTTTTTCCTCCTTAGTAATTTGATTGATACGATTAGCTATACCTTAACATATCTGATATTTATGTCAAGATACCCAAAACCCAGTCAAAAATTTAAGAATTTAACAAGTTATTGACAGAATAATTTAAATATGTTAAGATATAATGTTCCTTAAAATTTAATAAAGGAGGTAGAAGAAATGGAACAAAAACCGTTTGAATTAATGCCAGGCTGCATGATTTACAATTGGAGGATTATGCTTGGCTGTCCTTCAGAGGTAGTCAAGCTCCTCAAAAAGATGGGAAAGACAGTCCCGACCAGGATTGTCCTGCCTTCGACTTTTTTCCGTCACGGAATCAACCAGGCAGCCCTGGAATTTCCGCTTTATGATTTTCTGTTCGTGATCGGCGGATTTTTCAAGAATGAAAAATTGGTCATCATCGGCGAAAAGAAACAGCTGGAAAGGATCAAAAACATCTTGCGGCTGACTCTGCTCGGAATCACCAAGCAGGAAGCGGATCAGTTCGGCATCAGCGATACAGAATATGAACGTATCTCCAAGATTTCCAATGAATTGGCGCTGAAGAACATCAAGGACGGTTCCATCGCCACCATTGATGACATGATTGAGTTCATGCCTTTTAACGCCCAAGGCAAAGTGGAGATCGACGGCATGGTCATTACCAGGTGCGCGGAAAATGTTTTCCAAATCAAAGATCAAGGCGAAGAATATTTCGCTGACATCAATCTCAACAATCCCCAGACACCGCCATTGCCCATTATGACGCCGGAAAAATTGCCCAAGCGGTCAATCCTGGGCGCCATGGCTTTGAGCCAGTGCACCTCGGGCTTTGATCCCAGCGATTACACTTCCTGTGTTACCATCTGGATTAATGGCCTACCTATCATTGTTGATGGCGTAAGCTGGCTCAAAGAGCATTGCCGGGAATTTGGCATTAATCCGCATGAGATAGAGGCCTTTGTGGTGACGCATATTCACGACGACCATAATCCGATCCTGGATATGGTGGTCAATTCCAAAATAGTCAGCATCATGACCACTAAAACGGTTTTTGCCGGCTTTATCCTGAAAACCGCTTATATCCTTGATCTGCCGGTGGATGTGGTTAAGCAATTCGTCAAGCTGATCGAAGTAAAAGTCAATGAGCCGTTTTCCTGGTATGGCGCTGAATTTATGTTCTGGAACACGGTGCATCCCATTCCCACGATTGGCTTCAAAGTCACGGTCAAAGGCAAAAGCATTGGCTATTCTGGCGATACTGCCTGGGGCAAGAAGATTCAAGAACTGGCAGAAAAGGGGATCATTGATGAACAGACCAGAGCCTGCGTACAAGGCATTCCCTTAATGGGTTGCGATCTGATGTTTCTGGATGCCGGCGGCGGGACAATCCATCCTATAACAGAGGAATTGGCCCAGTTACCGGACGAAGTGAAAAAACAGCTTGTCCTGACCCACAGCGCCAAACTGACGCCCGAGCTCTGCCAGGAATTTGCCACCCCCAAAGCAGGCCAGGTCTGGGAAATCATTCCCCAGGACCCGACTTTGGAAGCCATGAACAGCCTGTCTCGAGTACCATTGTTTTCCAATCTAGGACCGCAATGGATTTCCGTACTTTTGTCCAGCGGACAGATCGAAGAAATCCCTGCCAACAGTGTGATCTTGGAACAAGGCGGTCCGGGTAAAGCATTTTACGTCATTTTAGGCGGCACTGCCTGGGTCATTATTGACGGAGAAGAAGTGACTCAACTGGCTACCGGCGATTTCTTCGGAGAAATTTCCATTATGAAAAAGTGTTCCTGCACAGCCACCATCAAAGCCAGAAGCCCTTTAAGAGTTTTGTCCATTCCCAAAGAAATCTTTAACCGTATGGTCAAAGAAACCCAATTGGCCAAAATTCTGGACAAGACGCATAAGTACCGGCCCATTATCATGAACGTCACCATTTTCCAGGATGTTGATCCCCAAACCATGAACCTAATTACCCAGAAGGTTCAGGAAGAACTTCATGAACCTGGTAGTTATATCGTGACTCAGGGTGAAAGAGGCGATGCTTTCTACATGATTGCCGAAGGCAAAGCCCGGGTCACCATCGGTGAAAATGGCGGTGAACGTGAAATCGCCACACTTTTCCCGAGCCAGTGCTTTGGCGAAATGGCGCTTTTACAAGATAACATCAGAACCGCCAATGTCATTGCCATTGATCGGGTCAGAACCTTGAAGCTAAGCACTGAAGATTTTGCCGAACTTATTAAGAATGCCCCTCACCTGCGCTATGAACTGCTGGTCATGGCTTCACAGCGTAAAAGTGAACAAATAAAATAACTTAGACAATTATAAAAGAGTCCAGCGTGGGACTCTTTTTTCTTTTACTTGGGGCGTACGATTGTGGTACACAAATATTCGCTATGAACTTTGTTGGTTTTGATAACCTGAATATCGCCAGGATTAATGTCGATTTCAACATGGTTGTAAACCGGGCAAAAGTCATCTGGCAGATTTAGTCCGCCAGAGTGTAAAACAGCTCTGGAAGCGCAACCGCCTTGGCAATTGGCATAGTAGCGGCAATCATGGCAAAAAGGCACATCCCGTGCTCTTAATCTGGTAAAAGGTTCGCTCTGGTAAATTTCTCCCACTGATTGTTCCAGCAAAGAGCCGGCTGACCAGTCAGCTCCTCCTAAAAAGGTGCAGGGAGCCACCTGGCCATTGGACTGAATGCGGCAGGAAACTCGGCCGCAATTGCAGCCCTGATGCTCTGATGCTTTTCCAAATATGCCTTCTAGTAGCGGTTCTGACAGATCTTCAAAAATCGCATGTTTGCTTAATAATCTGATGACCTGCCAAAACCTTTGGGTAGAAATTCTTAAATATGCCTTGCCTCGTCCTTTTTCCCTAAACCAGCTACAGCGCCATGATGTGCCAAATTTACTGGCCAGCTCCAGGAAATCCAAGATGTCTTCATCTTTTGTTCTGCTGGTAATACAGGTGACGATTGAGGTTTCAATGCCTGCCTCCCGGCAAATTTGCAATGACTGCATGGACCATTGCCAGGCTTTGGGATGGCGTCTCATTTCATTGTGTTTTTCCGGGTTGGGAAAATCAATGGAAATGTCAATGTCATGGAACAAGCGCTTGAGCCGCTCCGGCCCCAGCAGAATAATGGTTGTGCCATTGCTGGTCACGGCCTGCTCTATGTGAGGATAGCTAGCGGCAATATACTCGGCCAGATTTGTCACATGGGCATTGAAAATAAATTCGCCGGTGCCGTAATTAATTGATCGAATCTGCGGGCAGAGTTTGTCGGCTGCAATCTTTAATTCAGCAAAACTGTATTCCCTGGCTCTTTTGCAAGCAGCGGAATAACAAGTTTTACATTTCATATTGCAGATGCCAAATCCCCAGCCAATATTTTTAAGCCCGACTGGCTGATTCTCAGATACCATTAGCCGTACCTCCGATTTCTCGTAAAATTTTTTGAGCCAAATCTTCTTTGCTTTGCCCAGTCGTTTCTAAGATGATTTTTTGCTTGAGAAATTTATTAAGAAAAGCTCTTTCAGTGTCGATCAGCTGCGGCTTAAGCAGATAAAGATTGTGAAACGGATTAACTGCTTCTTGATTCATACGCCTGACAGCCTGCTTGGTGCTAACATCAACCAGAAAAATCAGATCTGGCTTGACCAGAAAGAGCCAAAATATCTTTCCCAACAGCCAGTTATACCATTTTTGCGCGGTATAAAAAGCCATGATAGAAAAAAAATATCGATCATGCAGTACAATTTTACCAGTTTTTAAAGCTGGCCTGACCGTTAACAGATTAGCAATTAACAGTTCGATTAAAAACATAAGAGTTGAAGGATGTCTTCTAGCCAAACGTCCCCACGATGTATTTTTGTCACCTTGCCCTTTGCAATAAAGCCAATTTGGTTTGGATTTTAAGACTTCTTTGATTAGGGAAGTTTTTCCAGCAGCATTTATGCCTTCAAAAATTATTAGTTTTCCTTTTGGCTTTTTCATCTGGTTAATTCCTTGAGGTTAAATTTTTTGCACAAGCAGACAAATGAATATTTGCCGCTCGCAATTTTACCTTGCAGTTGCGGATAATTTACGCAGCCGCCCCAATTCTTAAATAGGGGCTGAGTTTGTTGCTCAAAATATTTCTGAAGCTGTTTTTCATTTTCCCAGATTTGGCGCAGCGTCTGCTGATGCAGATTGGCCAAGGGCTTTTGATGCGCGCACATAATGGCGCAAGGGAAGACATTGCCATCAGGCAAAATCTGTAGATGCCATGGCCTTTCCATATAGCAATGCGTGTCAATTTTTCTGGTGAAGTCCGACTCAATGATCGGCGTCTCCATGGAGATTTCTATCTTATTGTAAAATTCAATCAAAAGTTGTCTGATCACCTGCATCCATTTGAGCGGATCAGCGATATTGGCAGTGAAGCAATCACCGCGGCCAATGGGGCTAAAATAATAAAAGCCCTGTTCGCGCGCACCCAAGGCCACTGCCAAACGAGTGATCGCGATCAGATCGTGCAGATTGGAATCAAAGACAACCGTGTTGACTTTAGTATAAAAGCCATGCTTCGCAGCCAATTCAATATTTTTTAGAATTTTTTTGTAAATCTTTTCTGCAACCGGCCGGATTTGGCTATAGAATTTGTATTTTGATCCATCTAAACTGATCGCTATGCCATCAAGACCGAGGTCTTTGTAGCGCAGCAATCTTTCTTCATCAAGCAAAGAGCCATTGGTTACCAGTTCAGTTTTGAACCCCAGATATTTGCAGAGTTCAACGATCTGGAAACAGTCGCGGCGCATAGTCGCTTCACCGCCAGTTATGTCAATCCTTTTACCTCCCAAATCTTTAAATTCAGTCAAAACTGACTTTATCTTGGCAAAAGGGAATTCGGTTAAATTGACTTCACCAGAGCGGAAACAACAATGCTTGCACCTGAAATTACATCGGTTAGTGATGTTAAAATCAAGTTTAATTACTTTTCTTTCCATTATTTTCTCCTTTCAATTTTCAATGAGCGGATAATAAACTATAGCATAATTTAGAAAAAAGTCAAGTCATTAATTCTCCAAAAATATCTTATTCTTGACAAAATCATTAATATGCGCTAAAGTTAGATATTAATTTAGTTATTTGACAAGGAGGCAATCATGATAGAAAAAAACAGATTTCTCTCTGGCATGAGGCCAACTGGTTATATCCATTTAAAACATTTAATGGTTATAGACCAATGGCTTGAGCTGGCAGGGGAATATGAGTGTTTTTTCGGCATCTATAATAGTTTGGCGCTCACCACTGCCAAAGCAGAGACACTAATCCAGGATACTTTAACAATATTCAAGGCCTGGCTGTGTGCTGGTTTAAATTATGACAAAAGCACTATCTTTGCCCAATCACTGGTGCCTGAGCATGCCCAATTGTTTCAAATGCTTTTACAGGCAACTCCAGTGCATATTTTGCAAAAAGGTATTGTGCCCAAAAGAAAGCAACAGGATAAAGAAATAATTAATATGGGAATTCTTAGCTACCCATTACAGGAATTAGCCGACGTGCTTATCTTTGACGCGCCATATGTAACTTCAAGTATTCCTGGCAACGTGGAATTATCTCATAAAATTCTTCGTAATTTGTGCCACAACTTAAATTTAGATCCTGTAAAGTTTGTTTTCCCTCGTGTAATTATTCCGCCAATTCCTCCAATACCAGGTTTTGACGGAAAAAGAACCAGTAGCCAACGCCAAAATTTTATCTGTCCGACTGATAAGCTTGATCTGATCAGAAAAAAGGTTTTCAAAATGCCAACAGATTACACACGCGAAGACATTACTTATCCTGGTAATCCAAAAAAATGTTGTGTTTATGCTTATTATGTTCTGCCAAAGATTGAGGACACTGCAATCAAAGAAAAAATCCATGAGCGATGCCAAGCCGGAACATTAAGCTGTAAACAATGCAAAGAAATTCTAGCCAATACACTTTGGCAGTATTTTATATCATATCGAGAAAAAGAAAGCGAATTAAATCTTACCGAAGATCAACTCCGCCAAATGCTCAGAGAAAGTTCAGCCAGAGCCAGCAATCATGCGATAAAGTTTCTGAAAAAATATCAGGAATTATTTCAAATGGCTATCTAACATAAATAGGGTATTCGCTAACAGAATACCCTTTTAAATTATTTAAAAAATTGATATTATAAAAAATAAGCACCAACAAATCGGGTTTAAAACCCAGTCAAAAATTTAAATAAAAAAACACCCCGCCAGAATTGACGAGGTGTAATACGCAATTTTTGTGTACAAGTTAGTCTTATTGACTGTAAGTTATTTCGATCTTTTCACCTTTTTTGAGGCGAAAATTCTTGACGAACGGAGTCACAGACCCGTTCACTTCGATGATTGTGGCGGAATAATCGCCGTCTGTACCAAAATAGACATCGGCACCGTGAGAATGCAGAAAGTATCTATCTATTACAAGACCTCTTTGTGAAGGGCCAAATGGATAGAAGCGAATTTCCACTTCTACGATTTTGGAGGAGAGATTTGTGGTCACTACCTTGCCGACTTGTTCTGCCCAGGTCGGCGAAGAAACGTCTTGAGGAAAAGCAGGTGTTGCAGCAATGATGATGCCAGGTTCGTTGTAAACGCTTCTGCTCATGCTGGCACAGGCGGTCACTGTGGTTACCAACAAAACGCTAAAACCTAATAACAGATAACCTAACTTTTTCATCTTTCTATCCTTCCTTTAAACTGCATTTTTGCCAGATTCCGAAATGAGTCTGGACTAATATATTTACAATAACACGTTTTAACAAAAATGTCAATAGATGGACTCAAAAAATTAATCTACAACAATATTTTAAAGCTAATTATAGCAATTTTTGTTATTGAACTACTTTCCTTAATCAGCTTTAGAACTGCTATTTTATCAGGTATTTTCTTTATTTTAATTGCAATTGCAGTACTTTTGTTTACTTTATACAAACTAGAATACGGACTTTTAATTGCCTTAATTGAATTAATGATTGGGTCTTATGGCTATTTATTTTATTTACAATTACCGGGATTTAAAGCGCCAATTCGTTTAGCTATTTTCCTGATTGTCTTTTTTGTCTGGTTGTTTAAATATTTCCAGGCCCGCGATTTTTTCAATTTATTGAAAAAGGATAGATTAGTTCAAAATTTCATTCTCTTAATAGCTTTCCTGGGAATAGGATTTATCAATGGACTTTTACATCATAACGGCCTGGCAAACACTTTTTTTGATTTAAATGGTTATCTGTACTTCGGTCTCTTTTTTGTTTTCCTTGAAGTTTTTAAAAATGGAAAGCAAATCATTAATTTCCTAAAAATTTTAATTGCTTCTTTAATTTATGTTTCATTAAAAATTTTTATTACCTTATATTTCTTTTCCCATGGCTTTTTAAATACATCGGATTTGCTTTATCACTGGATTCGCGATACCAGAGTAGGGGAGATTACTTATGCTGGCGCTAATTTTTTTAGAATATTTTTCCAATCGCAGATTTGGGGGTTAATGGGAATTTTTATTATTCTTACGATAATTATATCTGTGATCATCCGAAGAAGCGATTTGCAAATCACTTCTTCGGCTTGGCAGAGGAAAAAGCGATTTAAAATTCTCTCTCCCGAAGAAGACAATCATGATTGTCTTCTTCGGTGGCATTGGCTTTTTTTAATACTAATAATTACCCAAACCTCAATCCTAATCTCTTTCTCCCGCAGCTTTTGGCTCGGGGAAATCGCTGGATTTTTAGTTCTCTTTGTTTATTTAATATTTAAAGAAAGATTAAAATTAAAAAAATTAGCGCAAATTCTTGGAATTGTTATTAGTTCTGGAATTATCAGCATTGTATTGCTGATCTCAATCGCCAATTTCCCAATTCCCAAACCATCATCAGAATTAGCCCTATTATTGTTTAAAGACCGCTTTACTGCCTTTTTTGGCGAAGCAGGAGTATCCAGCCGCTGGAATCAGTTGCCAATTTTAACTGCCCAAATCAAAAAAGCGCCTATTTTAGGCACTGGCTTTGGTACCAGCTTAACTTATAAATCCAATGACCCTCGCATAAAAAATGAACAAAATCCTGAGGGCTGGTATACGACTTATACTTTTGAATGGGGTTATTTGGATACAATTACGGAAATTGGAATCTTAGGACTTTTAGTTTATTTGTTTTTTATTGGACAAATATTTTATCTAGGTATTAAATCATTAGTCATACAAGAATTTAAATGGTTAAATTTAGGTTTTCTAATGGGCTTAATTGTTTTATTAGCTGTGAACATGTTCAGCCCCTATTTAAATCATCCTTTGGGCATTGGCTATTTAATGCTTTGCACAGCGATTTTTAGCATAAAAAAAGACAAATAAAAATAAATTATTCTAATCCATTCCCATATGTCAAGATTTATATCTTGATTTTTTATTGCTTTCGGTTTTTGTTCGGTATACAATACTAGCATGGGCAATTTACTTAAAACAAATGAGCCAGTAGAGGTTTTAGCTATCTTTACCAAAAAGGGTCCTAAGCCCTATGCTTTGAAATGGCTGAAAAAGAAATATATTATTGAAAAAATCAACCTGGTTTATGAGAAAAGAACAGGGAATGGCAAACTGGTTTATTTTTCCGTCACCAGCCAGAATAATTTTTTTAAGCTGGTTTTTGATACCAATAATCTAAAATGGCATTTGGAAGAGGTTTATAGTGAATGACAAATGATTAATTTCTAATTTTTAATCAATGACCAAATGCTTAAATGATTTAATTTAAACATTAAAATATTAAAAAATTGATTAGTAATTTGGCATTTAAAAGCACCTATAAATATATATAAGTGCTAGATGAGGCATATTTTCAGAAAATTGTTCAATTTTGATAACAATTATTTATTCTTTTTCAATAATTGTTATCTCCACCTTTAAATTCTCTTTAAACTGCCATGAAGTTTTTTTGTTGTCGGACGGATTACTGATCAAGAGCTCAATAGGTACCTGAAGCACATCATCGGCAGACAAATCCTCTCGCGAAACTGCTAGTTCCTCACCCACCCAGAGTTGCACTCTAGCAAGATGGTGCCTCGGTAAAAGCAAGATGTAACAATCTTTGGGGTAATACTCTAAATACTTCCCCAGGGTACTTTTATCCTTTGATCCTTCGTTTAATTCTTGAAGCCGGATCATTTCCTCTTGCTCTTTCGTTGGTGACTTACCCCAGGGAACAAGTATTGGAAAGGGTGGAATTACTCTTCCTTTCCAAACGCCACGGACGACATTGCTCTTTCCTGTTTCCACAGATTTCTCCTTTCTCTAAAATCTCTGGATTCTAAAATCTGATTAAATGATAGCACATATTAACATTTTTGTCAATAGCAGGATGAACTGCCCGCAACCTAATATAACCTAATACAACTTCATATAACCTCATATAACTTTATGAAACGAAGTTTCATCCTCCACATCGATATGAATTCTTACTTTGCCTCTGTTGAACAGCAGGCCAATCCTTTTTATAGGAATAAACCAGTTGGCGTTTGCGCCTATTTAAGTCCCAAGGGCTGTATTATTGCCTCATCCAAAGAAGCCAAAAAAGTAGGCATAAAAACCGGCTGCCTGGTTTCAGAAGCCAAAAAGCTTTATCCTGGCGTTATTTTGGTTGAAAATGAACCAGCCAAATACAGATCAACCACGGACAAGATTTTCAAAATCTTAAGCGACTATACTGAACGGATTGAACCCTACAGTATTGACGAGGCATTTTTGGATTTAACCGGCTATATTAAAAATTGGCAACAAGGCGAAAAAATTGCCCTGGAACTCAAAAACAGGATTAAAAAAGAAGTGGGGGACTGGCTGACCTGCTCAATCGGCCTTTCCTGGACGCGCTTTTTAGCCAAATTTGGTTCTGATATTTGCGCCAAAGATAATTACTTACTCATTGATTCAATTCAAAAAATGGAACAAATATTTTCCCAGGTTAAAATAACCGAGGCCTGGGGCATTAAACAACGCCTGGAAAGACGCTTAAACCAATTGGGCATTTATACTCTGCTGGATTTAAAAAATTTCCCAGTTGCCAATATTATGCAGGCCCTGGGCAAACCCGGCTATTATCTCTGGGCCAATGCCAATGGAGTTGAAATTGAGGGAGTAAGAACCCAGGAAGAAATATTACCCAAATCAATTGGCCATTCCTACTGCATTCCCAAGCAAACTAATGACTTAAAATATCTTAGCGCTGTTTTAATGAAGCTCTGTGAAAAAACCGGCCGGCGTTTGCGTGAAAACGCTTTGGAAGCGCAGGGTATTTGCAGCGGCTATAGCTTAAAATATGGCAGTGGTCATTTCCAAAGCCATAAAACCGCAGAACCATTATTTACCACTGAAGAAATTTTTCAGGCCGCTTATAACCTTATTTTGCAAAATCCGCCCCAAACCAAGGTCTATATGCTGGCTGTTTCAGTTACCCGTTTAAAACCATTGGTTGGCCAATTAAATTTGTTTTATAAAGCTAAAAATAAAAATCTCAGCTTGGCTTTAGATCGAATTAATGATAAATTTGGCGAATACGCGATCTTTTCCGGCCGCATGTGGGGCCTGGGTGAGCAAGCGCATGACAGAATTGGCTTTAGAAAATCAATTGTTATTTTGCCTAAAAATGAGCAAATAGCTTATGAAAAAGAACTAATTTGACAAGGTTTCTAAAATAGTGTATACTACAGGTATAAAAACTTTGGTTAGTTTAACTTCAAAAACTTAGATCAATTAAAATTAGAGATAAGTCAGAGAGTTAAGTCCTTGCTGGTCGCTTAAAGCGAACCATGTCGACAAGGCAAAAACCAAATAAATAATTAAACGACCTTGTTAAACAAGGGACTTAAACCAAATATGGCTTATTCTAATTTTCGTGATGATAACCAATCACCAAGACCAATGTTTGATGTTTCTAGCATGGGTTTAAAATGTGCTGAATGTGGTATTGATATCACTCAGTTGCCTTTTCAACCTTCAGCTGATCGCCCAGTTTACTGCCGCGATTGCAACAGAAAAAGACGACAAAGTTTTCGCAGATTTTAATCATCTATACGATACCAAAAACGCCCCTGCGTCGCAGGGGTGTTTTTGATTGCCTTGACACGTCGTTCGCGAACGATATGTCTTGACAATTTAGATAATAAAAATTAAGATACATCTGTATCATCGGCAAAGGAGGCCTGGAGTAATTTAGTTCTCTAATAGAGACTAATGGCCCCCCGGGCCTCCTAAAAATTCTAAAAGAGACCTAAAAATCGTCCTGCAACGCGGGACGATTTTCTATTTAAGAATAGTACCAATTATTTTCGGATAACCGTTTAAAAATTCCTTGGCAGTCATGGGCTTTTTGCCCTCAGGTTGCAGTTTTAAAATTTCCAGGGCATCTTCTATGCATACTACCGCTAATCCATCACGAATTTTAAATACTTCACCAATATTACGTTTATTTTCAACATTTAACAATTTAACTTTTAACAGTTTTAACTTTTTTCCATTCCAATTCAGCCAGGTGCCTGGCCAGGGATTTAAGGCACGAACCCGTCTTTCAAGTTCTATTGGTGATTTATATAAATCAATCTTGCCGTCTTCTTTATTTATTAATTTGCAATATGTTGCCTGGCTTTCATTTTGTTCCTGAGGTTTAATTTTCTTATTTAACCATTTAGGCAAAGTTTCCAGTAATAATTTATTGCCTAAAATAGAAAGTTTATTATGTAATGATTCGGATGTTTCATCGCTCGCAATCTCAACTTTGGCTTGGGTTAAAATATCACCTTCATCCATTTTTTCATTAACTTGCATAATTGTGACTCCAGTTTCTTTGTCTCCATTTAAAATCACGGACTGAATAGGGGAGGCGCCTCTATATTTTGGCAAAAGCGAGGCATGGACATTAATAACGCCATATTTAGGTATGTCTAAAATTTCTTTGGGTAAAATCAGGCCATAAGCTGCAACTACTATTAGATCCGGATTCAATTCTTTTAAGTGTCGAATAAATTCAGTATTATTCTTAATCTTTTCTGGCTGTAAAATTTCAAATTTATTTGCCAAAGCAATTTTTTTAATAGGGGAAGGAGTTAAAATCTGTTTGCGTCCGACTTTTTTATCTGGCTGGGTTACAACCGCAATTATATTATAATTCTCAATCAGGGCATTCAAAATAGGCACGCTAAATTCTGGCGTACCCATAAAAATTATTTTGATTTCCTTTAAATTTATCATATATTGAAATTCAAGAAAATTTACAATTTACAATAATCAATTTATCAATAATCAAAATTCCATTCAAATGATCAACTTCGTGCTGAATCACGCGGCTAAAAAAACCTTCAGCGCGGAATTTGATTAATTTTCCTTCCTGATTTAAAGCTTTGACATAAATAATTTTTGCGCGTTTAACAAAGCCATAAACACCAGGGCAGCTTAAACAGCCCTCTTCCTCAATTTCTTTTCTGATTGATTTCCAGGTAATTTGCGGATTAATTAAGGCCAAAGGTCCTTTTTCAGTGCTAATCACGCATAAACGAATGCTTTGATTGATTTGCGGCGCAGCCAGGCCAACACCTTTATTTTTTTTCATGGTTTGGCCCATGTCTAAAATTAACTGCTTAATTGCCGCAGTAATTTCAATAATTTTCTTGGCTTTATGACGTAAGATTGGATTTGGTTCTTTAATAAGTTCTAGACTTGACATATTTTAAAATTTGTAGTAAGATAGAATATTCTCTATTCTAGCACGTTTAAAACAAAAGATCAAGAGTGAAAGGAGGAATGAGTAATGAAAGTAGCTTTAATAGTGGACACGCCTAATCTTATGGGTATGACCAATGCCATGAACCAAAATATTGATTTCAAGGTATTTTTAAAATCAATCCAGCACGTCAGAGGCCAAAATAGACAGCTAGTTATTAAAAAGGCCTTTTATGACGCACCCAGACATTCAACCAATACTAATCCCTTTATTTATGCCTTGGGTGAACTTGGTCTGGAGCTGATTCAGGTACCCTTGAAAAGCTATGCGCCGGATTGTACTGGCCCAAAAATTTTTAAAAGCAGAACAGACCAGCAAATCACGATTCACATTATGAATCATCTGCAAGATGATGATTTTGACCATTTAATTCTGATCTCTGGTGATTCAGATTATGAATTTGTTTTAAAAGAATGCAAGCTTAAAGGCAAGACCATTGAGATTTGGGCAACCCGATTTATCATGGCCAATGACCTGAAAAGAGTTGCTGACAGCTTTAATTTCTTTGACGATACCAAAAACAAACACATGCTACTCGCCAAAAGGCAAAATATTGCCGCTTAAATTCTGGCCCGCCATTTCTTAGATGGCGGGTTTTCTTTTTAAATTAAACTTTCTGGTTCACTATCAATAATCATATTTTCTGACAAATCATTTAAAAACTTCAAATCAAGGTTTGGTTTTAAAATTTTGACAATTATTTGCCAGCGCCAGCGGCCTCGTACTTGCTGAGTATAAGCAAGTAGGGGAGGATAAATAACCATTTCGGACTCTTTGACTTTAAGCTGAAGATCCTGGTAAACATTATTAATTTCAGCTTGGCCGGCATAAAATTCAACACTCTGGAAAATCAGCTTAATTAATTGGCAAAAAGGCGGATAATTCAAAATTTTCCTTTCACTTAGTTCTTTGGTAAAAAATAATTTATAATCCAGATTTTTCAAAGCAGCCAAATAATAATTATCAGGTGAAAAGGTCTGGATAATCAAGTCCTTTTTGCTGTCAGCTAAAAATAAGCTTAACTTAACAAGCAAATTAAAGGTTTTTTCCAGCCCACGATAGTCAGATAAATACAAAAGCGTGTCAGCATTAATTACGCCAATCAAATTAATTTCCTGCCAATTAATCAGATCAAAAGCATATTGCGTGCCAATGATTATGTCAAAGTCAGCAGTATTTTGCTTTAATAATGGGGAATCAATATCAATTTTTAAAATTCGGCTTCGCGGAAAAATTTTTTTCAATTCAATTTCAACTTTTTCAGTGCCAGTACCGCTTAATTTAATATTTGGCCCCTTGCACTTGGGACAAAATAAAAATAAGACCTCTTTGTAATTGCAATGGTGGCAAATTAATTCTTTATTGGCATGATAAGTCAAAGGCAAATGGCAAGTCGGACAAACTGCCAGATAACCACAATCCTGACAGCTGATTAAGGTGGCCAGGCCCTTGCGGTTTAAAAAAATAAAAACTTTTTTTGCTCTTTTCAGATTATATTCAATGCGTTCAATAAGTTCCTGGCTAAAAATTGAATAATTGCCTTTTTTAAATTCAATTTTGCGGTCAATAATTTTTAGGTGGGGCAAGCCAATCAATTTATCAAGTTCAAAATACTGCCAGTTTTTTTGGGTAACTTGATAAAGAGAATTTAAAGAAGGGGTTAAACTGCTAAAAATCACTTTGCATTTCAATAAATTTCGCAAAATTATGGCTACGCTTTTGGCATTATAGCGCGGATTGGGCTCTTCCTGTTTGTGATTTTCATTATCTTCTTCATCAATAATGATTAAATCCAGATTTTTAAAAGGCGCAAAAATCGCGCTTCTGGTACCGATAATAATTTTTACCTGGCCAGTTCTGATTTTCAGCCATTCTTTTCTAACATTGCTTGGCGTAAGATTGTTCAAAAAAAGGGAAGTAATATTTTCCCATTCACTTAGATTTTGGCAAAACTTCTGTGCTTCTGAAATAAAAGGAAATATTATTAAGATCTGCTTATTTTTATTAAGAACATTTTTAATTAAATTCAGATAGGCCTGAATTTTATTGTCAGGATTATAATAACGCAATAAAACCGGTTTAGTCGCATGATAAAAGGGGATTTTATCAAGATTAACTTTTGATTCTTTAATCGAAACTGCATTCACTTCTTCGCTTTTTTTAGTACGTTTGGGAATGGTCGGCAATAACATTTTCAAAATCACTCCCTGAGAAACAAAATATTTTTCAGCCAAAATTTCTATAAATTTAATTTGCCAGGTGCTTAAAGTAAAAGGGGGATCAATTATTTTATGGATAAATTTTAGTTCATATTCTTTTTCTTTTGACTCGGCTTTATCAAGCAAATCTAAAATAACCCCTTTGATTAATTTGTTTCTAAAGGGGATTTCCACTATTTGCCCGATTTTGATTTGTTCATCTAATTCTTCGGGAATAAGATAATCAAAGTAATTCAGGTCTCTCTTTAACCGGCTTAATGGTATAACTTGTACGATTTTTTTAGTCATTTCAAATTTAATAAAATTTTGTATATTCGTAACAGATTCGTATTTTCGTAGGATTATTTTTCTTCATGCCTTTTGACTGTAAATTTATAAACATGAAAATTTTCAACCAAGGGATCAATACCGGCTTTTTGGCTGGCAATGGAAATCTGATCTTCCACTGTGTCCACGCCTTCCAGGTCTGGCAAAAGCAGGCCTGTTCTCAAACCATCTTCTGACTTAACCACCACTCCGAACTTTTTTGGATCAAGCTGATTTATCTCTTCATCCTCAATTTTTTCCGGTTCTGCCAGAATATCAATGGTAATTTTTAAATCTTGCAATTCACTGGCATGCACTGGCAAAAAACGGTGATCTCGGGTAGCGGCCGAGATCGTGTTCTGGATTATTTCATCAGCAATATTTTCATAAACAGGCAAAAATGTGCCAATGCAGCCGCGCAATTCACCTTTATTTTTAAAACAAATAAAAACACCAGCTCTATTTTTTAGCATTTCTGCTGGCAAATCTTTAGGCACTTCAATAGTTTTCTTAGTCAAAAGATAATGTTTAATTGTTTCTTTGGCTAATTTAATGTAGGGATCCATATTCTAAATATTAACATAAAATTATGCATTTTAAAACGAAGGAGCGATTGGCCAATCGTTCCTTCGATGGGGAGGTTGTAAATTTTAAAATTTTATGGCCTGATTTAAATATACATGCCATATTGACTTTTCTATTGAATGTGTTAAGGTAAAAACAAATCCCAAATAAAAGGAGGAAAGTAATGTCCAAAAAACAGAGCAAAAAAAACGCAATCAGGCCTAAAGGCGTTGTAGTTATGAGCCCAGATCCAAATGCAATCAATCCTAGAGGCACTGTAACTTTGACCCAAGATGGAAGAGAGGGCACCGCTACATACACAAAAGAATATTTAAAGGAACAAGCTGCCAAGACCAAAAAACAGAAAGAAAAACAAGCCCAAGTCAAACAAATAATGAGGCCCTTGCTTGCCCGCAAAGATCCTGTTGCGTTAATGCGGGGCATCCTGGAAATCTTCAATAAGATAGACCGGAATATCGGCAATCAGAGAAGCGCCTATTATTTCTATTGCGATGAAGCAATAGATTTAATAATTGATAAACTGGGGTATCAAATCGCGGCAGCTGTTTACAAGGTCTTGGCAGAAACAAAGCTTGCTTCCAAACCGCCCGAGGCGATTGAGAACTTGAGAACATTCTACCGAGAGCAGTTTGCTAAGTCCATAGAATACATGCTCTCTGATCTGGATTCAAAAAAACTTTCACTTGACGAAATGCTTGAGATTTCGGTCATTGCCGATAAACTTAAACCCAAGTGCAAGGCGATTTATTCGTCAAAATAAAACTTACAGAACTCTCCAAGGAGAGTTCTTTTCTTACTCTTACTTCGTTCAAACACTTTAGTGTTTGAAGTAGTTGCGACACTAAAGTGTCGCAACGAGGACTAGAGGAGATTGACTTTTTCCTTAGATATGTTAAGGTGGAGCTACACTAACCGGAATCAACGGATTCCCTTAATACGGTGAGAGCGAAACCCCGCACCGACCAGCACCGCTGGTCTGGTGCGGGGTAAAAACAAATCCAAAGAGGCGCAAAGCGCCAAAGGAGGAAATCATGACCCAAAGAAAATCAATTGAAAGCTACAATAGTACAAAAACAGATAAAGAACTCGCCGCTCTTCTTTACAAGCCGACTCCCGAAGAAAAAGAGAGGCACGAAAGGAGAAAAGAGATCTTAAGGAAACTTCATCATGCTTCCATTGACAAATTTTGTCATACGATTCTTGATGAAAATGAAGAACATTTTCCTTATGTTGAAGAACTGCTCTATGACATAATTCGCATGAAGGGCATTCAATTCTCACTTAAAATCTTCCAAAAATTGAAAGAACCAATTTTACTTCCAGAATTAGATGCTAAAATTGCCAAACTCCGAAGAGAGGCAAAACGTTACACTGGACGTGCATATCTCAATAATGCTGAGATTAAAAAAATGCAAAAAGAAAAACAAAAAATATTCCATAACCGAGCGCTTTTACTTTCAAAAGTAAAATCCGCAATAATTCGGCATCTTAGATTCAAGCTTATATCTGGAAAAGACAAGGTAATGATCCGCGAACTCCAAAAAATATCGGCTTTCTAAAAAGCCAAAATAAATCTAAAAAACTCTCCCTAACCAGGAGAGTTCTTTTTTTAGCGGAACGACACACTTCAGTGTGTTACCGTAAAGGTAACAGGCTAAATCCTGTCATTCCGTTACCGTTGCAATTTTTACATCAATTTAAAATTCGCCACTAAATAGCCCACGCCAAAAGGCCCTTCATAAGACAAGACATTAACTTCGTATTTATATTCTTCAATAATTCCCAATAAAATTAAAAATGAGCGCAAGCCGCATTCAGCTGCTGCGTCAATCAATTTCTGGTCCATTTTCAAAATGCCGCGCAAATCATTGCGTTTTAAAAGTCCGACAAATTTATTATCAAATTCAGCGCCTTTAGGCGAATACCCGGCTGGCGCGTCTTTGGTTAAAACATGAGACATATCACCGGAAGCAATAATGGCAATGCGCTTTTCGCTTTTGACCAATTCCTTTTTTAAAAGCTGGCCAAACTGGAAATGCTTTTCATAATCTAAAAGTGAATAGGACATTGGAATAATTTCAATATTTTTCAAATGCTTGGTCAAATAATAAAGCGGTACAGCGGCGCCATGGTCTAATCTGTCACTACTGGTTAAAGTCAAGGAAAAATTATTGCCGACTCGTTCTTTTAACTGTAAAACCAAAAGCGGACTGCTTTTAAATTCCATTTTAGTCGTAAAATCACCAAAGTCCTCAAAATCAGCAGTATATTTTGCATTCAGATTTAAACAAAAAGCATCAGGAATAATTTCACCATGAGGGGAAATAATCAATATCACCTCTGGCTTGCTGGCGTATAATTCTACTTCCAAGTCCTTCATGGCTTTAACAGTATTTTTAATTTTATCTATATTGTCCTTGCCGATTGTCGGAATCAGAATGGGCGGATGAGGACAAATTGCGCTAAAAACAATCATATGGTTTATTGTTGAGGTTTTTTAAAACGATTATATTGTGTAAATCGGCTTTGTTATTTAATTTTGTTTTGTTCCCAACAAATTTATCCCGAAGGGATCCCTTTGGGACAAATCAACTACAAATCATACAAAAAGTTTCTTATTCCTTAACCAATTTGTAAATTCGTACTGATTCGTAATTTCGTAGGATTAATTAGTAGCTATCTTGGCCCGGTTGGGGATGACTAAATCCAAATCATCGCCTTGAGGGTGCAAACTAAAAACCTTGTCATTAACCGTAATCACGTCAGACCAGTTATAACCAAGCTGCTTAAACGTGCTTTCATTGGCAACCCAACGCCGAGAACCGTTGGAAATAACATAGACCTTTGAATCATCTGCCAGTTTAATTAAAGTGCCGTCTTTCAAACGCACTCCATTGGCAGCCGTGACATATTTGTCTAATTCTCCAGGGCTGACTTTGGTCAGCTTGTAATTTTTATAATTTAAGGCCAGGATTTCTTTTGACCAGACCGGATATTTAATGCCATCTTCAACATAATAGACACCTCCGGTTGTTTTATCCTGCAAAAGCGCGCCTTGCGGATAAACGCTTTCCAGGGTTATTTTGCGTCCTTCTTGATAATAAGATAATTCTTCAGCCGTGACCGCTATAACTTCATCTTTGTTATAACCAATAGTACGGAAAACTTCATCTGATTCAATTTCCTTTTTCTCATCATTGACAATTAAATAAATTTTGCCTTCTGGTGATTGCAAGAGGGAATAATTGGCATATTTAATGGGATAACCAACTTCATATCTTTGCAAATCATTTTTGGAAACATCAATTATTTTATTACCACTAAAGCGCGAAAGTAAAGCGGACTTTGACCAAAAAGGCCTTTTTAACCCGTCCTCAATCAGCCAAACCTGGTCAGTATTTTCCTGGCGCAAGAGTGAGCCGTCTGGGTAGGTCTTGGCAAACCAGCGATTCCAAACATTCCAAAAGTTAAAATTGCCGTGCAAATGAGGCGTGTAATTGTATAAATTAGCCGTGGCCTGGCTGGCTGGCAAAACATCCTGGCCATCAATTGAGCATAATTTCCCAATTTTAAAATTAAACTCATTGGGATGGTCATAATAATATCTGATCCGGTAAGTGGCTCTGTCGACTTGAGTGCCAAAACCCTTGAACATGGCAATTTGCGGATCATCTGCAGTGCAGGAATCGCACATGGCATAACCCATGGCCCAGTCGAAATCGCGCTGCTGGGGAGTTGGATCAGTAATTAAACTCTGCTCTTTTTGCAAAGTGGCCAAGATCCACTTGGGATTAATTTTATAGGCAAAAGCCGCATTGTAAATTATTTCAGCGGCTGAGCGGTTAACCCCACTATAATCAAGGGCCTGATAATTTTTCAAAATCCCGTCCTGATTATTTAAAAATTCCTGAATATCAACCGTGTTCATAGTGTCATATTCCAGCATATCACTGTCTGAAATAATATCATTTGGGTCAAAATCATAAGCCAGCGCTGGTTTAAGAGCCCAAAAAGGGAAGAGTAATAAATTAATTAATACCAAAACTAAAAGAAAATTAAAAAATTTCATATATCTATATTTTAGCAAAAAATTTTGTTTAATTCAATAACTGCCTAAAATTATTGACAAGACACTCAAAATCTGCTAAATTTAAACAAATCAAAGCAGAGGAGGAATTTAAAATGGATGAAGAAAAAACCCCGCCTTTTAATATTACCATTCCCACTAAAGGTAATGTCAGGGGCATTAAAGCCATTAACATCCAAGAAGAAAGCATTGAAACAATTGAAAAATTGTTTAAAGATGGCTATCGATTGATTGATGTTAAAGTGCTACTAGGCTGCAGCAAGGAAAATCCTGTAAATTATCATAAGGTTGTAGCTATTTTAGTGAAATATGAAAAATAGGGGGTGTGGGTATTTAAATCGCTTAGCGCTAAGCTCGGCGATTTTATTTTGTTCTAAAACTACTTACTAAATGTTTATTTTATGGCTAAAATTTGATAAAATTTTAAGTCAATCTATTGACAAGATTATAATAATATGCTATCATAACTAGCATAAAAGAATTGTGGGGAATTTGAAGCAAAAAGGAGAACCTTCCAAAACGCAAAAGCGGCTCTCGGGAAAAACGGTTGCGCCATAGCATGGATAATATCCGTGTGGCGCAAAGCGATTGCCGGTGTCGATTCTATCCGGCGAAAAAATCGCTGTTAAAAGCACGATCAAAAGTCGTGCGCGGAAAGAACCAGCTCCTCATAAAATGAGAGCGCCATGGGAATTGTGTAGTTCTGGATTTGTTACTCATGAGCGCTGAGCTGGAAAGGGACTTGACGCCGGGCAGTAAATGTGCCGGCGACTAAAAAGGAACGAATCCTCCTCCGCTCTCCGCTCTTCGCTCTAGGGGGAGCGGAGTCTAAAAGCTTCGGAGGATTCACCAAAGAAAGAACAAAGACGAAATCGGGGGCCCGACGCGAAAAGGAGCCAGCCCTTCGTGGAGCGCCGTGGGAATTAAGTAGTTCTGGATATATTGCCCATGACCGCCCTGCGCCTCTTGACTGGCAAGGAAGGATTATAATCCCCACAACCCGGCCCCGTTAAAAGCACCTAAAAGGTCAACTTTTAACGGGGCCTTTGCATTTTCCTTGACAAATTACAATATTTAATATAACATATAAAATCGAACTTTGATCTAAGAAATTCAAAAGGGGGTAAATATGAGAAAAAAAGAGGAATTGATAGAGCTTTTAGCTTTATTTTTAGAAAATGCGCCCAGTATAATTGAAATTCATAAAATGGAAAAAAAAGGAACTAAGGCAAAAAAAGACTTTCTTAAAGGTGAAATTGATTCAAATAAATTAGAAGAAATAATGGGTGAAATCATTAAAGCTTCTAATCCTATGGTTTTACAAGATTTGAATGAAATGAAAGTTTGTCTTGAGCTTCTTAAATATCCAGTTGATAAAGCCAAAGAGGAGCTAGAACACGAACAAGATCATTATAATGAAGCAATTAAACATGGCTGCACATGTACCTTCCAATTAAAATTCTTTCGTAATGAGGAGGGACAACTTGGTTTTATACCAAGCGTAATAGCAGAATTTGATCAGGATGAAGATGAAGAAAAAATGAGACAAACCTTAAGAGAAATAATATCCGCGCCATGTGAACTAAGTCCTACAGATGAAGAATCGCTAAAATAAATCAATAAACAGCCAAAAAGAGACGGACTTAACCGCCTCTTTTTTATTTTATTGCATTTCTGGTTTACCTGCATCACGTAATTTTTGATTTAGTTCATCCTTTTTTTTCTGTATTAATGCTGGTTGTACAAAATAAAAATCGAAAAGACCCTCCAAAACATCAAGTAACCATTCTGCCTCTTCTGGTTCAACATCTACAATTTCTCCAGTATTTGTACTTTTGATGGGATGAACTGCAAAATTACCTATATTTCTTACAGCATCAAGTGGCTTAGAAAGAAAGCTTGGCAGTGAATTATTGCCTAAGACTTCCTCAATTTCATTATTCAGGTTATCCTTTTTTACTTTAGCCACATTTTCAAGTAAACTTTGCAGACACCTTCGACTCAAAGCAGCACTTGCTTTAGAGCTATCAGCTAAAACTAAGCATGCCTCTAAATAATCCTGGGCAAAAATATCAGGCACATCGGAAGATAAGGGACTTCTTGAAATCGCTTTTGGAAGCACAAGAATAGACTTAGTTTTTCGAACAGGTAGTCCACCTACATTTACTCTTTTTGTATTTTCTAATTCCACTATCAATTTCTCACATTTTTCATTACTACAATTACAAAATGAGACATACCATTCACCTTCGCTATCAGATCCAATAACGGTTTTGGTCCAATCTGCAATAAAATTTTCTAAACAATAAGGACATTTCATATTATTATATATAAAAATTTTATTTAAATACCACTTTATCCTTATCCACATCAACTTTAACCTTCTGTCCTTCTTTAATTTTACCTTCAATTATCTGCATAGCCAAATCATCAAGAATCTGACTTTGAATTACGCGTTTAAGAGGACGGGCGCCAAATTGGGGATCAAAACCTTTGTTGGCCAAATATTCTTCCAAGGCTTTGGTAAATTCCAATTTAATTTTCTTGTCAGCCAAACGCTTTGTGACTATCTCTAATTGCAATTCAATGATTTTTTCAATTTCCTTTTTACCTAAGGGATGGAAAATAATAATTTCATCCAGACGATTAATAAATTCCGGTTTAAACTGGGCTTTTAAGGCCTCGTAAACTTTTTCTTTCATTTTTTCCTCATCCATTTTATCTTCTTTTTTAAGCGTCTTGTCTTCAAAGCCAAGCGAAACCTCTTTCAAAAGCTGATTGCCTAAATTTGAAGTCATGATTATTATTGTGTTTTTAAAATTAACCGCTCTGCCCTTGGCATCAGTCAAACGGCCGTCATCAAGCAGTTGCAATAAAATATTAAAGACCTCTGGATGAGCTTTTTCTATTTCATCAAATAAAACCACGGAATAGGGGCGTCGGCGCACTTGTTCAGTCAATTGCCCGCCTTCTTCATAGCCAATATAGCCCGGCGGAGAACCAATGAATTTGGAAATAGAATGTTTTTCCATGTATTCAGACATATCCACACGGATCATGGCATTTTCATCATTAAACATAAATTCAGCCAAGGCCTTGGCTAATTCTGTTTTACCCACACCAGTTGGGCCTAAAAAGATAAATGAGCCAATCGGCCTATTTTCTTCAGAAACGCCCGCGCGCGAGCGCCTGATCGCGTTAGCAACCGCGAAAATCGCTTCCTGCTGGCCAACCACGCGCTTTATAAGCTCATCCTCGGCATGGGCTAATTTGGACATTTCTGACTCTAACATTTTAGAAACAGGTATGCCGGTCCAGCGCGAAACTACCTGGGCAATATCTTCTTCTGTCACTTCTTCTTTTAAAATTTTATGGTCTTTTTGAACATTAGCCAACTTTTTCTCAAAGTCCTTTATTTTTTTTTCTAGGGCTGGAATCTGGCCATAGCGGATTTCCGCCACTTTTTGCAGTTCTGCTTTTCTTTCCAAAATATCCGCCTCTTGCTTTAAAGAATCAATCTGCTTTTTGGCTTCGCGGATCTGGGTAATAATGTCTTTTTCGCTTTTCCAGTGCAATTCCAATTGATTAGATTTTTCCTTTAAATCATGAAGCTCTCTATCTAATAATTTTAAATTATCTTTAGAACCCTTGTCTGATTCTTTTTTCAAGGCAGCTTTTTCAATTTCTAATTGCTTGATTTTGCGCTTCATTTTGTCTAATTCTTCAGGCATTGAATCAATTTCCATACGCAAGGCAGAAGTCGCTTCATCAATTAAATCAACGGCTTTATCTGGCAAAAAACGGTCAGTAATATATCTTTGGGAAAATTCAGCGGCTGCGATAATCGCGGAATCAGTGATTCTCACGCCATGATGTACTTCGTATTTTTCTTTAATGCCGCGCAAAATCGCAATTGTGTCTTCAATGGAGGGTTCCAAAACCATGACTGGCTGAAAGCGGCGTTCCAAAGCCGGATCTTTTTCAATATATTTCTGGTATTCTTTTAAAGTCGTGGCGCCAATGGCATGGAGTTTGCCGCGGGCCAGAGCTGGCTTTAACATATTGGAGGCGTCCATTGAACCCTCAATCGCCCCAGCGCCGACAACAGTATGCAATTCATCAATAAATAATATAATTTGGCCGTTTGAGTTCTCAACTTCCTTAAGGACTGCTTTTAAGCGGTCTTCAAATTCACCGCGGAACTTGGTGCCAGCGATTAAAGAACCCAAATCCAAAGCAATCACTTCTTTGTTTTTTAATGTTTCTGGCACATCTCCAGCCACAATTCTTTGGGCCAGACCTTCGGCAATGGCTGTTTTGCCAACCCCGGCTTCACCAATCAGAACTGGATTATTTTTAGTTCTGCGAGATAAAACCTGCATCACGCGGCGAATTTCTGAATCACGACCAATCACCGGATCTAATTTTTCCTGCCTAGCCATTTCAGTTAAATTTTGCGCGTATTTTTCCAAAACTTGAAACTTAGATTCTGGTTCTGGATCTGTAATTCTGGTTGAACCGCGCAGTTGGGCCAGTAGTTTTAAAACCGTCTCATATTGAATACCAAAAGAATCCAATAGAGTTTTAACCTTGGTTTTGGTATTGAGCATTGATAAAAAAATGTGTTCAGTAGAAATATATTCGTCCTTGAGATCTTTGGCTTCTTTTTCCGAACCAGCCAAGACCCGAGCCAGATCTTCTGTTAAAAACATCTGGGTTAAACTGATTTCACCACGTGTTTTGGGGAAAGATTCAATGGCACCAAAAATCTGATTTTTCAATTGGGCTGGCTCAACTTCCAATTTTTTTAAAATTGTATTGACTAAACTTTCTTCCTGAGTGAGTAAGGAAGCGAGCAAGTGCAATGCGTCAACCTGCTGATTTTTATGGTCAACAGCGATTTCCTGCGCATTGCGCAAGGCCTCTTGAGATTTTGTCGTTAATTTATTGGGGTTAAACATATATTTAATCGGGTTAGGTGATAAGGTTATGGTAACGAAGCCAGTTTGGGTTAGGGAAATGGATAGGTAAAAGACCATTCACTTAACCATTAGACTAAACGGGCATCTTAACCCTAACCACTTAACTTAACCTAATTTAACTTAGCACTCAACGATTAAGAGTGCTAATTAAAGTATAATAAATTAAAAAAGCCCTGTCAAGCTTGACTTCTAGCTAAAAAATGTTAAGGTTAAATTACTTTGAAAATTAAATACAAGGAGGAAAAAATATGGAATTAAGAGGAGTGAGAATTTTTGCCTTACCCGGCTCTGATATTCTGGCCAAGGATGTGTGCCGGGAATTGAACGAACGCCTGCCCAGGGATTTAAAGCCAAACGGGGAAATGGTCTTGAATGAGATTGAGATCACCAGATTCAGCAACGAAAATATCCAAATCCAAATCCCAGATATTAGAGGACATTTTGTCGTGGTTATTCACACCATGACTCCGCCCGTGAATGAGGGCTTGATTCAGCTTTTTACTTTGCTGGATGCCATTAAAAATTCGCGCGCCGCGGATTTGCTGCTGGTCTTTCCTTATATGCCCTATGCACGCAGTGACCGCAAAAACAAGCCGAGGATTTCAACCATGGGCCATCGCATACCGCATATGCTCGCTGCCTCATTGGGTGTGCAAAGAGTCATTCTGCTTGATCCCCATGATACCCACACCAAGCATTATTTTGAACCCAGTGCTGATGAAATCTCCGCGCTTTACTTATTGGCTGACATGATAGTAAATGAAGTGGCAGGCAAAGATAAAAAGCAATATATCATTGCGTTCCCAGATGCAGGCGCGGCCAGAAGGTTTGAAAAACTGCCTGAAATTACCGGCCTGGACTTTGATTATATTGACAAAGTCCATCGGGATGACAAGGAAAATCTGGCCATTAAAAAGGAAATTTTTGCCGCTGGCAAAACCTGCATCATTGTGGATGACGAAGTAATGTCGGGCAGTACCGCACTCAAAGATGCGGCTGTGCTCAAAAAAAACGGCGCCAAAGAAATCTGGATGCTTTTCACTCATCCGGTGTTGGCTGACCAAAAAAGCACTATCAGCGAGCTTATCAATCGGCTGGAAGATTCAGCCATTGATCGTTTCATTTTTACAGACAGCATACCGTGCCAAGAAAAAATTGCCGGCCGACCAAAGTTTACCGTACTTTCAGTCGCTGGACTTCTGGCCGAGGCGATTAAACGCACTATTCAGAATGAATCGCTGACCGCGCTTCACGATCCTAAAAAAGTCGGCCTCTATCGGCCACACTAATAATCTCTAAAGACGGCCCTAAAAAGCCGTCTTTTTCTATTAATTATTTTTATATTGAAAGAATATAATGTTTTTATATAAAAAATCAAAGTAAAACCAAATCAATCTTTTCACCACATTTTGCACAATGCCCTTCTTGATCAAATCGTTTTATTGCATAACCAACTCTTTGGATTACCAACTCATTACAATTCGGACAATAAGTATTTTCCAGTGTCTCAGAAATAATATTGCCCCCATAAACATATTTCAAACCAGCATCTTTGCCGACTTTATAGGCCTTATAAATTAAATCCTCTTCGGTCGGGTTTTCATCTATCATTTTATACTGCGGATAAAAACGCGAGATATGCCAAGGTGTTTCTGAGCCCAAATAATTCTTTATAAACTTGGCAATTTCTTCCAGTTCTTGATCAGTATCATTTAAACCAGGGATTATCAAGGTTGTTATTTCCAGCCAAATTTTATGATGGTTTAATAATTTTAAATTTTCCAAAACAGGTTGCAATTTGGCGCCGCAAATTTTCAAATAGGTTTCATTATTAAAAAATTTCAAGTCAACATTAATCGCAGAAAGATAGGGGAGTATCTTGTGCCAGGCTTCAGACGCTGTATAGCCATTGGAAACCCAGACATTTTTTAAGCCAGCTTTTTGCGCCAGTTTCATGCAATCCAGGGCAAATTCAGCATAAATTGTTGGTTCTGTATAAGTATATGAAATGGACAGACAACCGCTTTCTTGGGCGCGTTTAACAATCTCCTGTGGCTTTGTGTCTTGCCCTGGCACAAAGTCAGCTACAAGCTTTTTTTCAGCATATTGGGAAATATCAGCATTTTGGCAATGAAGGCAACGGAAATTACAGCCGACAGTGGCAATTGAATAACTTAAGCTGCCTGGCAAAAAATGAAATAATGGCTTTTTTTCAATTGGATCAATATTGGCCGTAATCACTTTGCCATAATCCAGGGCATAAAGCTTGCCTTGGATATTTTTTCTCACAGCGCAAATACCGCGCTGACCATCAGCAATTAGGCAGTAATGATTGCAAAGCTGGCATTGAATTTGACCATTTTTTGTTTGCCAAAATAGGGCTAATTTCATATAATTTAAGTATAACATATCTTATGACCAAACGTTTATTCCTGGCTATAAATTTACCTAGCGAAATTAAATCTCAGCTGGCTGATTTAGTTTTAAAATTGCAAAAGTTAAATAAAAATAAACCAATCAAATGGGTAGAGCAAGATAACTTTCATCTGACTTTGCATTTTTTAGGGGATGTTCCCGAAGAAAAAATCTCGGAAATAAATCAATACCTAGAACCTATAATTAATAGCTTTTCAATTTTAAACTTTTCACTTTCTAACTCAATTAGCGCTTTCCCAGATTTATATAATCCCAAAGTAATTTTTCTAGATATGATAGAATTAAATGACGGCCAGACAATCAAATTACAAAAAGAAATAGGGGAAGCATTGGCCAAATTAGGTTTTAAAATTGATACCAGGCCTTTTTTTCTGCACCTCACCTTAGGCCGCATCAAATTTAAAATAAATTTTCAAATCCCTAATTTCCGATTTCCAATCTCCAATTTCCAAATCCAATCAATCGATTTAATGGAAAGCAATCTGACTCCAAGCGGCCCAATTTACAATTTAGTTAAGGCATATAAATTAAAGCCATGAGAAAAATAATTATTTTTACATTTTTAGGTTTATTTTTTGCTTTTAGCGTCAAGGCAGAAACCTTGCCAGCAGAACAAAATATTAAGGTCAGACCAACTGTCAGGATTTTTGATTTACAAACTTTACAGGCCGAGAAGGACATTTACCCTTTTGACGAAAATTCCACAGTTGAAGGCCTGAATGTTGCCGTGGCCGACTTAGATAATGATAAAAAGCCAGAAATTATTGTCGCTGCTGGCAAAAATGAATTGCCCCTGGTTAAAATTTTTGACAACCAAGGCAATTTTAAATCTGAATTTTTAGCTTATAGCGAGGATTATAAAGGGGGAATTAAAGCCATTGCCGCGGATTTATATAATAATGGCTTATCAGAAATAATCACTGCCCAGAATGCAGAAGGCAATTCAGAAATTAAGGTCTTTGACCGCTTTGGCAAAAAACTATTTGGTTTCTTTGCTTTTGACAAAAAATTAGCTGGTGGAGCCAGTATTTCAGTTGGGGATGTAAACCTAGATGGCCAAAAGGAAATAATTGTCGGCGCTGGTTATGGCCAAGAGGGAGTAGTTAAAATTTTCAGTAATTACAGCAATTTTATCAATTCCTTTTACGCTTATGAAAAGAACTTTAAGGGCGGAGTAAATGTTTTAGCTGCTGATTTATATAATAATAAAATGGCTGAAATCATTACCGCCCCAGCTTCTGGCAAAGGGCCAGAAATAAAAATTTTTAATAACCAGGGAAAATTGCAAACAGATTTTTTTGCTTATGATAAGAATTTTTTCGGCGGTGTTAATTTGGCTAGCGGCGATATTAATAATGATGGCCAAATAGAAATTTTAACTGGTCCTGGAATTAGTGGCGGCGCTCATCTCAGAGCTTTTGATGCTAAGGGAAATCTAAAAATTGATCCCAGAGTATTTGTTTATACCGGCTTTCGCGGCGGTATTTCTATTGCCCAAGCTGATATTAATAATGATGGTAAAAATGAAATAATCGCCGCCACACAACAACTTCCACCTTTAAAATCTATTAAAATTGATTTAAGCCAGCAAAAACTCTTTGCTTATAGCAATGGGATATTAGAAAAAGAATTTACAATTTCCACTGGCAAAAATAAATTCCCAACGCCAATTGGTAATTTTAAAATACAGACCAAGTTTATAAAAACTGACATGGTGCACAATTATGGTCCGGATAACCCTGATAACTATAATTTGCCCAATGTCCCAAATGTCATGTATTTTTATAAAACTTATGCCATTCATGGCGCTTATTGGCACTGGAAGTTTGGCACGCGGGTCAGCCATGGCTGTATTAATTTAAAATTACCAGATGCTAAGTGGCTATATGATTGGACTCCACTTGATACTCCTGTAAATATTTACTCTTCAAAATAATGAAAGAAATATACATCTTAGGTTCAAAAATAAATGACATCTCGCTGGCTGAAGTAATTGTTGAAATACAAAAATTATTAGCAGCCAATAAAAAGGGTTATATTGTCACCCCTAATCCTGAAATTTGTCTGGTCGGTTATAAAGACAAACAATTCAGAAGGATCACCCATAATTCTTTTATTTCCATTCCTGACGGCTTTGGCTTAAAATTAGGAGCTAGAATTTTTGGTGAAAAATTAATCAACCTAACAACGGGCATTGATCTTTGCTGGGAACTTTTAAAACTTGCTGAACAAAATAATTACTCGGTTTTACTTTTAGGCGGAAAGCAGGAAACAGGGGAGCGAGTAAAAAATTTGCTCAAGCAAAAATATCCAAATTTAAAATCTGAATACATCAATGGCGGCCAGTTTGATAACCAAGGCAACTCAACCCAAACCAACCTCATTAACCTCATCAACCTCATCAAACCTCAAATAATATTTGTTTGTCTGGGTGCTCCTAAGCAAGAATACTTCATGTCCAAAAATCTGGATAAATTAGAAACTAAACTAATGCTCGGAGTCGGCGGCAGTATTGATTTTCTAGCAGGAGAAATAAAAAGAGCGCCCGAATCTTGGCGCAAAATAGGATTAGAATGGCTTTGGCGCTTTTATCAGGAGCCCTGGCGCTGGAAAAGAATCCTTAGGGCTGTTATAATATTTCCATTAGCTTGCTTAAGGTGGAGATTTGGCAATTTGTTTATATATAGGAACAATGTAGCCGGCATGATAATTAATGATGAGAAAAAAATCCTCGTTTGCAAGCATGCTAATGTTGGTTACTGGCAATTACCCCAGGGAGGTGTTAAAAAGAGAGAAACATTGGATGCGGCAATAGTCAGAGAAGTAAGCGACGAAATTGGCACGAATAAGTTTAAAATTTTAGATAAAATTGTCAACTGTTATAAATATAAATGGCTCAACAAGGCCAGCCTAGATATTGAGCGGTACAAGGGCCAGAAACAAAGTTTATTTTTATTAAAATTTTCAGGCGAAAATCAAGACATTAAATTAAACCCTTTTGAATTTACAGACTATCAATGGGCCAATAAAGACGAGGTCCTAAAAATCGTGCCTGATTTTAAGGGTGAAATAATCCAAATCGGCCTTGATAAATTTAAAGAATATTTATAACGATACTAATTTACGAATCAGCTTCGAATCTACTAATATTAATAATATGCAAAAGGTTATTACACGATTCGCACCCAGCCCGACTGGCTTTCTCCATGTAGGCGGCTTAAGAACTGCCTTGTATAATTTTTTATTTGCCAAACATAATCAGGGCAAATTTTTGTTAAGGATTGAAGATACTGATCAAGCCAGATTAGTCAAAGGCGCTGATCAGGAAATATTTAAAATTTTAAAGGAATTTGGCTTAAAATATGATAATAAGCCGGTTTATCAATCAAAACGCCTGAAAATTTACCAAAAATTTGCTGCTCAATTAGTTAAGGAAAATAAGGCCTATTACTGCTTTTGCCCGCCGGAAAGATTAGCCAAACTAAGGGCAGAACAAATCCAGCAAAAAATAGCGCCTAAATATGATAAAACATGCTGTAAATTAAGTCCGGCAAATATAGAAAAAAATTTAAAAGTAAAAGTTCAATTTGTAATTCGTTTAAATGTACCGCCAAATAAAGAAATCAAATGGAACGATATTATCAGAGGAGAAGTGAAATTTAATTCTAATGATATAGATGACCAGGTGCTTTTAAAGTCAGACGGCTTTCCAACATATCATTTAGCCAATGTGGTTGATGACCATGAAATGGGAATTACCCATGTTATCAGAGGCGAAGAATGGATTTCCAGCACTCCCAAACACCTTTTATTATATGAATATTTTGGCTGGACAACACCACAATACGCCCATTTGCCTTTGCTTTTAAACCAAGATAAATCAAAACTTAGTAAGCGCCAAGGTGATGTGGCTGTCGAAGAATATTTACAAAAAGGTTATTTACCTAAGGCTTTAATTAATTTTATAACTTTCCTTGGCTGGAATCCGGGTGAGGGAAGCATTAAAGAAATTTTTACTATAGATGAATTAGTGAATGAATTTGATTTATCAAAAATAAATAAAGCTGGCGCAGTCTTTGATATTGAAAAATTAAATTGGCTAAATGGCTTATACATTCGCAAAATGAAAATTAGAGAACTTACTAAATTATGCTTGCCATTTCTTAAAGGTGTTAATCCAAAATTGGCTGTAAAAATCGTGGCAGTTGAGCAGGAAAGATTAAAAAAGCTTTCTGACATCAGTGAAAATACTGAATTCTTTTATCAAGAACCAATTTATAAACCAGAACTTTTAATCTGGAAAAAATCAAATAAAGAAGCAACTCTGGAAAACTTAGTAAAATTAGAAGATTTTATAATTACCCTTAAAAAAGCAGATTTTACTGAAATTAAAAACCTGGAAGAAAAAATAATGGCCTGGATTAAAAAAGAAGGTTACGGGGTAGGGGACATGCTTTGGCCAATGAGAGTGGCTTTGTCCGGATTGCAAAATTCTCCTAGTCCCTTTGAAATTGCCTGGGTTTTGGGGAAAAAAGAAATTTTAAAACGCATAAATCAAGCGCAAAATAAACTCAAATAAAAAAACGACTCTGTCATCCTGAGCATGTCGAAGGATCTGAGTCGTTTTTTTATTTCTTAACTTTTATCGCTTGTTTCCACGCCAATTCAAAAAAATTACGGTAAGAATTTGCCACATCTTCGCTTTCAATTACCACCACAAAAATCTCTTTGCGCAATGAAAAAATTGCTAATTTATTTCCAAATATTAAATTATCATTATGCTCAAATTTAAGACCTCGCGGCGTTAAAGCAATTTGATGATTCGGATTTAAGTTTATTTTAAGTTTATTTAAATAATCTGAGGCCTCAATTTCTTTAGCAACCAGAATTTCTCTGGCTTTATGTTTTTTGCTTTTCATTATTTTAATCCACCAATTAAGAATATCCTGATAATCCGGTTGTAAAAAATGTGCAAAAGATCCCCAATACAAAACTTCCTGTCCTTTGGCTAAATATTTTTCAACCTCCTGATAAACCTGCCTGACCCCTTCTTTGCCTTCAAAAACTTCAATTTGCGGTTTAAGTGGCTGGGTTTGATATAATTTTTCTAAATCAGGCAAAACTTCAGCTAATTTAATAGTTTGATTTTGCAAACGTCTTAATAATACTTTTGGGCTAATGGCTTTATAAAAAGTCGCTTTTTGTGTCTTGCGAATACTGACAAAAGCCATTTCTTTAAGCTGTTCTAAAATAAAATAAACAGTCGTGCGTTTCAGTCCGCTTTGCTTGGCAATATTATAAGCAGTATCAGAACCCAACTTTAAACTGGCCAAATAAACACTGGCCTGTTTTTTATTTAGGCCGACTGATTGTAAAATTTGTTCTAAGTCCATATATTTTGAATTCCGAATTATGAGAGCTGAATTATGAGATATTATATTTAAATATAGCACATCTTCAAATTTTAGTCAACATTTTAGTCAACAACTATTATTTACATATTTATATTTGGCTAATTTTAGTCAAATAAATGTATATTTATGGTCATTTATATTGACAATATCCTGGCATTTACTATGATTAGTGATTAACTCGTACTTTGAAACGAAAGGGAAAAACAAAGGAGGTAAAAAATGGATAAGAGGGAAAAATTAGGATTACAAAAGATATCTAAAAGAGTAACTGAATTATTGGAAGAACGGGAAACTGAAAACATTTACAGATTATTCAAAAATAAAAAATTAGTAAATAATTCAGGAATAGAAGCAATTATGTGTAATACTTCCATGAGCGACCTTGGAAAAATTATTACTGTACAAATTTTACCTGATGCTAAAACACAGAAAGGAAATAGTGAGAGTCTAATTATTCCACTAGATAATCTCGCAAAGTATAAGCATATCAATTTCTCAATTGATGAAGGAAAGCCCATACTTAAATCCAAGCAAAAAATAACCGGCTTTAAAACAATTAATAAAGCTCTTGATCTGCTTATACAAAAATTAGATAATGAACTTCTCATGCTTCTGCTATCTGCTACTTTTATGTAATGAACTCAGGCACATCTCAGCTCTGAAATAATTTAAAGGGATACCATGTCCCTTTATTTCTAAAGCTCATCACACATGATGGGCTTTAGCGAATTCTCAATCTTTGATTGAGGATAAAATTGAACATTGAAAAAGGAAAAGGAGGAGAAAATGAAAAAGGCGATCATGTTAACGACAATGATTTTATTTGTTGTTATCTACATCTACCGGTGCAATGCCTGCGAAGCCAGTATGGAGGTAAAAAAGTATTACCCGGATAAAGACGGGGACGGTTACGGGGATGCTAATTCCCTTGGGATTCAAATAAGAAATGGAGATCCTGTTCCTGATGGCTATGTGGAAAAAAGTGGAGATTGTGATGACAATGACCCTGCTATCAATCCAGGCGCTAAAGCTATTCCTGGTAATGCGGTAGATGAAAATTGCGCCGCAGATATAGATGGTACGAAGCAGCCCAGTCAGTCGGGCATGATCATAGTAATAGTGGGTTTAGTAATTTTGTTGGTTTTAGTATTTTTTGTTATTAGGTGGATTTTCTGCATAAATGTGCCATATGATCTAGATTAAGGCCTAAAAAATAATTGAAAAAAAGGAGAAAAAACAATGTCAAAACAAAAAATCTTGATCGGTGCGATGAATAATCCTCTAAAGGATATTATCTCGGAAATTGAGCGTATCGCAGCTCTGGGTCTCAATTTCATTGATCTGACAATCGAACCTCCCAGTCTGGAGATTGATAATTTCAAGGGTAAAAAAATTCTCCAGGCTTTAAAGGATTGTAATCTTAAAGTCATAACCCACACCATCCCCAGACTGCCCTTTGGCTCGCCCTATCCTCAAATCAGAAAAGCCACGCTTGAAGTGCTCAAAAAACTATTAGATTGCTCCCTCCAGTTTGGCTCACAACAATTATCAGTACATTATGATTTGTCTTGTTCACATGTCTCATCAGAATATCGCATTAACTGGCATGCTGAAATTTTGTCAGCTTTTTGCGAGATTGCAGCTAAGTCTAAAACCAAAATCATTCTGGAAAATATGCCCTCTACAATGACCAGCCAAATTGTAGAAATCCGAAAAATCCTAGATCAAGTAAATGATCTGGGGATTTTATTTGATGTCAGTCATGCCTTAATTGAAGGGGGTATGGACAAGATCTATCAGTACCTGGATTTTATGGGAGGAAGAATCAGCCATATCCATTTTTCTTCAAATGAAGGAGTTATTGATCAGCATTTACCTGTGGGTGCGCTCAGGTACGAAAAAATTAAATGGCCGGATTTAATTGCCAAAATTAAATCAACTGGCTATGACAAGACAATTACCTTAGAGGTCTTTACTCTAAACGAGCCATATCTTGTTCTCAGCAAAAAACTTATTTTGCAATGGTGGAACAGCAAATAAAAAAATATAATAGGGGATGCCCACATCCCCTTATTTCTAAAGCCCATCAAACATGGCGGGCTTTAGGAAGTTCTCAATCTTTGATTGAGAATAAAAATGAACCTTGAAAAAATAAAGGAGGAAAAAATGATTTTCAACTGGATATTCAGAAATTTTAATGTAATTTCTTACAAGAGAAAGGAAATAGCTGAACTTCGTGAGATCGTCAGGAAAGTTAATGCCGTATTTAAATATAAACAATCTCAAGAAGCTTATTTTGAGCTACTACTAAAAGAAAAGCTACTAAATAGCGAGGAGGACGACGAAGCAATAGTTTGTAAAGCTTATATGGAAAAAAGTGGGAAAAGTTATTTAGTTTATATTGGGCCTGTTCCGGAATTAAAATCAGGATACGCAGAGGCACTAAACATTCCACTAAATGATTTGGGTAAATATGTCCATGAAAAATTCCTATTCAAAAATGGACAACTCAAATCTAAAAAGAAGGCAACTGACTTTAAAAATATAAACATGGGCCTCAATAATTTTCTGAACAATCTAATACTCTCATTCATATTAGGGAGCATTCTTTAGAGATTCTCAATCTTTGATTGAGAATAAAAATGGACATTGAAGAAACAAAGCCCGCCTTCGTTCCATCCTCCGTAGCAGTAGCCTGCTACTGCGGAGGACGGGTAAAACTATGGCGGGCGAAGGGAGGATAAAATGAAACTGAAACAACTCATTGCCAAAGGGATCTCGGATCTGAAAATAATTTCAGAAGCGATCTCTAACAGGAAGGTAACTGACAAAACCTTGGATGCATACATGGATATTTTCTTATGCGTATTCACGCCAGGTATACTCATTGCCATGATAATTTTTATGTTCATTATACCTGGTGATAATGCTGTATTGGCGGCAATTGTACTCAGCCTTTTTTGGCTTTCCTTATTTGTTATTGTGGGAGGCTGGCTTAGCAGTAAAGTTAAACATACCATCAAAGATGATAATGAAAGGATCAAAAAGGAAGGAATGAGCTGGACTGATTTTTTTAAATGACCCTAAAAAGTAAAAAAAGATAACTAAACCGCCGGATATAATTCCAGCGGTTTTTTATTCTAAAAATATCTAAAATGTGCTATAATATAACTAGGATGAAAAAGAGAAATATCATTATTTTCTTTATATTTTCGTGCTTATTGATTTTAGGCACTGGTTTTGCTTTTGTCCTGGCTGCTAATTATGATTCTCCTGATTACAATAGCATCTATGGCAGTAATTCCGATATAATTGAATTAAATAAAAAAATTGAAGATAATAAAAATAAAATTGAAAATTTGCAAAAAGCAGCCAAAGAATACGGACAAAAAGTCGAAGAATATAAAAATAAGGCCGCCACCTTAAATGACCAAATGGGCCTTTTGGACAATCAGGTAATCAAGGTCCAATTAGATATTGAAACAACCCAATTGCAGATTGATAAAACAAAACTGGAAATTGAAGCCACGAATTATCAGATAGATCAGGAACAAAAGGAAATTGATGCGCAGAAAGAAAGTTTAATTGAATATGTTAAACAAATAAATAAAAATGACCAAAAATCATATCTGGAAATCCTGATCCTCAATGAATCATTCTCTGAATTTTTTAACCAGCTTAGTTATCTGGAAACAATCCAAGATGATTTAAAAAATTCCATTGACCACCTGAAACTCTTAAAAGAAACAATTGCTTTGCAAAAAACAGAACTGGAAAAAAGCAATGCGGACTTGGGAAAATTAATGGAACAGCTTCAGGACCAGCAAGCTAAATTACAGGACGAGAAACAAGCCAAGGAGTCATTGCTTCTGGAAACCAGGTCCTCGGAAATTAAATTCCAGCAATTATTATTGCAAAGCAAACAGCAGCAAAATGAAATTGATTCAGACATTCTGGATTTGCAAAAGCAAGTCAAAGACAAAATCGCCAAAATCAGAACTGAAAACACTTCGCCTGACACAACTCTGGTTGACTGGCCATTAAATCCGCCTCATGTCATAACCGCTTATTTTCATGATCCTGATTATCCTTTCCGCTATATTTTCGAACACCCGGCCATTGATATCAGGGCCAAACAGGGCACACCGATCAAAGCGCCTGCGCCCGGCTATGTGGCCCGCACGGTTGATGCTGGCTATGGTTATAGTTACATAATTATAATTCATGATAATGGCATTTCCACGGTTTATGGCCATGTCAGCGCCATTTATGTTAAAGAAGATACCTATGTTAAAACAGGGGATATAATTGGCTTAACAGGCGGCATGCCTGGCACTAGGGGAGCTGGGCCATTAACGATTGGTCCGCATTTGCATTTTGAAGTGCGTTTAAATGGAATACCTGTTAATCCTTTGGAATATCTACCTTAATAAATTAAATCCTAATTTTTAATTTTTTATTTTTAAATTTTACGCATGTATCAATCAGGCAGTGATAAAATTTATACTTTAATCATGGAATTAATCGCCCAATATTTGGTCTGGCTAATATTTGGGGCTATTGTTATTTTTTGGTTTTTTTATCGGCAGATCATGGAAAATCTGGGCAATCTTATACTTTTTTGGGCGCCAACTCTGATTTTGGTCTGCAGTTTTATTCTTGTCTTAATTAAAATATTTTTTAAAACCAAAAGAGATGAAGATCAAGGCATCATGCAGTATGATATTACTGTAACCAAAGGTGATTTTTATCTGGTTGAAATCTTAATTTACTTTGGCACTCTTTCCATTTTAATCACTTCTTTTTTTGCCAAAGAAAAAGGGGTTGAAGTGATTGATTTAATCCACGCCCTCTTGTTTTTCATCTTTGCCAACTGGCTCAAGCAAATTTTTTATAAAAAAATACAAAAATGAAAATTATAAAACGAAAACAAAAATTTTTAGCTTTTTATTTTATACTGATATTGATTTTTGTTTTTTTTAATTTAATTGCTCCCAAAGCGATCGGTGCAACATTAACCTGCGACCAGAAATATCCCGATGGACAATGCCTGGCAAACTGCCCCTCTGGTGCTTCTCCTGATACGGGGAGCGGGCTTTGTTCTTCAGGCCAAAAATGCTGTCATACATTAGCAGCGCCAGCCACAATTACTTTGCAAGTACCGATATTCCAATATACAACTGTAAATAATATTGCGGATTACATTAAAACCATTTACAAATACACACTTTATATTCTAGTTCCCATTGCTATTTTAATCATTATCTGGGCTGGCATCCAGTGGATTGTGGCAGGCGGCAATGTGGCCAAAATCAAAGAAGCGAAAAAATACATATCAGGAGCAATAGTAGGAATATTAATCGGTTTATTAAGTTATGTAATATTATCTTTCGTCGGCATCACAAGTTTAACAACGCCAGATATTTCTTATATTGAATATAATGAATTGGAAGATGGTGAAATTGCTGCTGACTTAAGTTTGCCTGCAAATCAACAGCCCTCGGGAGTAAGATCTCAAGGTCAAAGTTGTTTTTTAAGTACTTATGGTTCATCTGCTGATCAAGTCAAAGCTAATTTAGCAGGAGTAAATTTTGGTGGCCACGGCGTACGAGTTCATAAATTGGCCCAACCAGCTTTTGCTGCTGCCAGCCAGAAAATAGCTTCATCCGGTCTTACTGGAAAATTATCTGTTGGCACATTCAATTGGCGACCAAATAGAAATAACCCTAGTGTATTAAGTCTGCATAGCTTTGGCATAGCAATTGATATCAATGTCCCACAAAATGGTAATTGTCACCCATCAGGCGATAAAAAAACACTCTATCAGCAACTGAGGGGGCAATTGCTTTCATCAAATCCGGGAGAGCTATGTCGCAAGGCAAAAGATTTTGGATGTACCTGCAACCATGATCCTCGTTTATTAAGTGCCATGATTAGTAGTGGATTTAGATGGGGCGCTTATAAAAGCACTTTCGATTCAATGCATTTTGAATGGACGGGTAAATGCTTTGGGAAATAATAAAAAAACTATTTACTAATAAGGAAATCAAAAAAATAAAAATTAAAACATATATGCACAGGAATAAAAAAAATATATTTATAAATTTTAAAAGTATATTTTATTTAATAATTATTTCTGTATTTTTAGTTATTCCAAATATTGTTCTTGCTGTAGCCGCTGCCCCACCTAATATTAAACTCCAAATTCCTATTCTAGGATTCACAGATGCCGCTGACATTGCCGTCTATATCAAGGCCGTTTATAAAGCAGCTACTTATATTGTTGTGCCAATTGTAATACTTGTCATTATGCTGGGCGGCATTGAATGGCTAACAGCCGCAGGCAGGGATCCTGAAGGCATGAATAATGCCAAAAGCCGCATTTGGCATGGCCTAATCGGCTTAGGCATTGTTTTATTAAGCTATGTTTTATTGTCATTTGTGGGCATCACAGAATTAAAGCCGCCGGAAGTGGAATATATAGGGCCCCTTGAGGATGGGGGAGAAGCAGTTGATTATCCGGGCTTTAGCCAGGGCAATTTTACTTTTCAAAATTTTCAAGATAATTTAGCTGAAAAGGAAAATTTAATAAAATCTCGCTTAACTTTAAAAATAAAGGAAGCTAATGCGGCAGCAGACATGCAAACTGTTTATAAAAAAATTGATCGGACGTGTATGAATGATACATTTGGCGCAGCAAAATCAACAAAAGATTGCGAGGCTGAAAAATCACTCACACCTTGGACCTGTGAGAATCTTACAACCTATCCAATCCAAATACATCAAAAAGTTTTACCAATATTACAAAAAGTATGTAATGAATTGAAAAAAAATAATATTAAGCATTCTAAGATAATAACCCAAGAGACTGATCAGGGTGGTTTTGGTTGCAGAATGAATAAAAATGCCAAGACAATACCATCCATGCATTCTTACGGGATAGCGCTTGATTTGGATCCCTGGTTTAATCCTAATTGTACAGCGGGCAGCGAAAAATGTGTACCTGGTGAAAGCAGGAAATGTACGGGCTTAAATAAAAATAAATACATGGCTGCAAAATCAAAATATGGCAATAAGGGCGAATTATGCCCGCATGCCCTTGAGGAATTTGGCTGTCCATGCAATTTAGAGCCTAAATTAATCGACGCTTTTATAAATATGGGATTTAGGTGGGGAGCATACGACAATCTATTGGATGGCATGCATTTTGAATGGTTTGGCACATGTGCAAGCTAATGATTTTATAAAATTATTTATTTTCACTTTTAAAAAGAATATTCATAATATTTTTCCACATGGAAAATAAAAAGATAAAAATTGGTAAATCATTAATATTTGGGGTAATAATTTTTACTTTCTTTTTAACGCCTTTTTTACTTCTAGCCGCTGATCAAACTCAACAAAAAACAACGCAAGAACCAAATATAATACTAGAAGTTCCTCTCTTATCTTATTCTAAAGCAACGAACATCGCTGAATATATTAAAAATGTTTATAAGGCCTCTTTATATATCATTATCCCTTTTATTATTGTGATTATAATTGGCTCTGGAATTTTATGGATTTTGGCAGGGGGTGATAAAAAATTAATTTCCACTGCCAAGGAAAGAATTAAATATGCTTTAATTGGCCTGGGCATTGCTTTATTCAGCTATGTTTTATTATCTTTTGTCGGCATTACTGAATTAAAACCGCCGCAAGTAGAGTATATCGAAGCAGAAGAAGCTTTAGATGCTGAAGATCCAGCACAATCAATTCCTATGAGTAAGGGTGGTGTCACAACTGGTAAAATTCCTACACCTCCGGGAATTAATTGTCCTAAATCAGGTGGACAAAATGCTTTGCAATCAATCTCTGATTCAATGCGAGGCAAAGTAACTTATAGGATGGGCGCTAAAAGAGGGAGTAGTCCACCATATGGTGATAAAAAGATGTGTGGAGATCAGCCATGTAGTAATTTTTGTCCAACAGGTACAATTTGTCTTGATTGTTCTGGTTTTGTTTGGTATGCCTATGCTTGTGCTGGCATGAAAACTCCAACAGGTGCAACTGCTTTTACTGGCTCAATTTTTGCTAATTGCACAAAAATTACTTCAGTCGTCGGTCTCAATGTTAATGGTGTGCCATTACAAGCTGGAGATATGTTGGGTTATACAGCCGGAGGTCCTGAAGGCAGCGGACATGTATTACTGTATGTTGGTAATGGTAAAATTTATGAAAGTCACGGGGGAGGTGATATGGCAAATAAAAACAGTGGCAGAAAGCCAGGAAATGCAATCAAAGTTACGTCTTTTGCCAGTCATAATTGGATAGATAAGTGTATTAGAAAATATGGTTCATAAAATTTTAGACAATAGTTATTAATATTTTACGACACATGGACATAAATCAACAAAATAGGGTAGAGGACATATTTAATCAGGCCTGTATATGTTTAAAAGTTACGGGCTTTAGTTTTAGGATAATGAATAGGCAAGCACCAGTAAATACTGCCAGGAATTTTAAAGTCGCTTACACAAATTTAAAAACTAAATTAATTGCCATTGATATTTTTACGCCTAAAAAGAGGCAGCCCAAGAGCATTAATTCAATTTTAAGGATTATAGCCCATGAGATAGCCCATCATCAAAAGAAACCCTTTAGACAGCTTTACAGGGGCCATATTATCACCAGGAGCCATTATCCGGGGTTTTACAGACAAGTTAATAAGAATATTGCCAAGTTTAAAAAAGATCAGGAATTAGGGCTATATTTTACATAACTACTATTTAAAAATATAAAAAGAAGCCAGCAAGGCCTCTTTTTTATATCCATTACATTACTATAGGGAAGTATTAAATACTATAAAATACAATACAATTCAATCTTACTGTGGAGTCGCACAATATATCTTATGCGACACTATATCCTTATTATTTCATCTTATAATAGACATTTTCACCCATACGCAAATCAATGTAATCCAGATTTATCAAATTACCCTGTTTGATTTTCTTATCAATTAATAAATTCAAACGGCTGAGCTGATTATCCAAAGTGTCAGCAAAGTTAAAGAATATCTTGGCGCCGGTATTTAGTTCAATTATTAAAAACTGAGGCAATTTATTAGGCACGGTTAGACTTTTGGGCTTTAAATAGTCCCTTTGGCTTAATTGATCGTTTAAATCAAGGATAAACTGAATATTTTCCGGTTTTAAGACAAAATCACCCAAATTAACCCCCTCATTGGCCAAATCAGTTATTTTGAGAAAATTACCCTCTGTTTCAACTTGATTTTCCTGGCTAGGAACATTTAATTGAAAAATTTCGGGAATTGATGCTTTATAAAATTTTTTTATAATCTGGCCCTGATTATCAACCAGATAATTCTGATCAGCGCTCTGCCAATTTAAGGCCGCGTTTTTTTCTTTAATAGTTACTCTTAAAGTATTGGGTAAAATCTTTTCGATTTTAATATCGCTTAATAAAACCACGTCATTTATTTGCTTAGTCAATTGATTTTTACTGGCCAAAAAAATATTTCTACTTTTTAAGATAAAAAAAGTATTTTGATTCAGATAATTATTGGTAATATCCAAAAGATCATCAGTGGAAATTATTTGATTGCCAGAAATTTCAATATTAGTAACATTATAAAAACTGGAAAAAATAAAAAAATAGAGACAAGAAATGATCCCTATTAAGAGAATTAAATTAATGACCGAAAACAAATTAAATTTAAATAAATTTATTTTAAAATGATGAGGCCGGCGATAATAAACTTTCCCCCTTTCAACTTTATACTTTTTATGAAATAATAAATTTTTCTTTTTTCTTTTAAAAAACATTTTGGCAGAAATTATAAATTATTGAATAATCATTTTATTCAACAATCCCCTCCCCTCGTCCTCCGTAGTCCCGCTCTGCGGGACGAAGGAGGACCTTATTATTTATTCTTGGGGTTTATTTTTTCCTGATTACCCAAATAAGGACGCAATATTTCCGGGATAGTAATTGAGCCGTCCGCATTCTGATAATTTTCCCAGAGCGCAATTAAAATTCTGGGTGAAGCAATGGCAGTATTATTTAAAGTATAGGCAAATTTAGTTTGGCCATCATTAGTTTTGTATTTCAAATTTAGCCGCCGTGCCTGCCAGTCAGTTAAAAATGAATCAGAATGCGTTTCAGAATAGGCATTCCTGGACGGCATCCAGGTTTCAAGATCATACATCTTATACTTACCGGCTCCCATATCGCCGGTACAAACAGCAATTACGTGGTATGGCAGCTTCAAATCCTGCAAAATCTCTTCGGCAATGCCTCGTAATTCTTCAAGATATTTCAAACTCTTGGCCAGATCTGCCTCGCAAATTATCACTTGTTCAATTTTCATAAATTCATGCAAGCGATAAAGGCCCTTGGTATCTTTGCCATAACTGCCAATTTCACTGCGATAACAGGCGGAAAAACCGCAATATTTTAAAGGTAAATCCTGTTCCTTAAGCGTTTCATTGGCATGGTAGGCCAAAAGAGACGGCTCTGATGTTCCAGCCAAATAAAGCGGTTCTTTGATTTCCTCGCCCGTATCTAATTTACCGGGATTGCCGATTTGATAAACTTCCTCTTTGCCAAAGGGAAAATGACCGCTGCCAATTAAAGCCGTGTCCCGAATTAAAGTCGGTGTTATAAAAGGCGTAAAGCCCTTGGCAATTAATTTATTAAAAGCATACTGAATTAAAGCCATTTGCATTTGCGCCCCTTCATTTTTTAAATAATAACCGCGAAAACCAGCGACCTTCACTCCCCTATCAATATCCACCAAATCTAAATCCTTGCCCAATTGCAGATGATCTTTTATTTTAAATTTAAATTTAGGTATCTCGCCCCATGTGGCAACTTCTTTATTATCCTTATCATCCTTACCAATAGGCGTATCTTGAGAAATTACATTAGGCACCAAAAGCATGATTTCATTGTATTGAGCCAAAACCGTATTGTACTCAGATTCCAGGGCAGTAATTTTGTCTTTTATGGTTTTACCCTCGCTAATTAGCTTGTCTGAACGCTTTTTGGGGTCTTTAAGCAAATCAGCATTGGCATTCCTTTTTTGGCGCAGTTCATCAATTTCCTGAATTGAGCTTCTTCGTTTTTCATCAAGTTTTAAGAGTTGCTTATAATCAATTTTAAGGCCCTTGTCTTTACTGACCTTGGCCAATGTTTTTAAATTTTCTTTGATAAAATTTATGTCTAGCATATCTTTAGATTTATGATTTAAGAACTAAGATTTAAGCAAATTTTAATCTTACATCTTATATCTTACACCTTAAATCCATATACCAAGTTTAGCAAAAATTGACTTTTTTGCCAAGATTTCAATAATCTTTCTACTTTTAAAAGAAACTTCCTTTATGGGGAAGTTTCTTGTTCTTGGCTATCCAAGATGCCAAAGAGATTAGGGGTATAATTGACGAATTGGCCCAGCTGCTCGGGCGTAAAAGCGTCAATCCTTTGCTTAAATTGTCTGAGCATCTGTGAGCTCAGAGCCTTAATCACTTCTTGTTTTTCCTCAAAACCATTTTTCTCTGCTTTCTTAATGGCTTGTCTTAAGATTCTGGCTGAAAAGCCAATCCCTCTTATTTTGACGAGATTTTCAAGCTCGTCTAATGATTGATTGCCCTCCAGCAAAAAATCAGAAATCTGCTCCTCTGTCCCTTCGTAAAATAACAAAGGGATATCTGTAGCTCCTAAACACATTTTTTCCTCCTTTGGTTATTGTTTCCTTTATGTAAATTTATTTCTTTTTAATAATTTCTGTGATTTCCGGATGTTTTTTAATGATCTCTAAATATTTAATAAACTTGTCATAGATCTTGCCTTCATGATTAATTATTTTTGCCTCTTTGCTTTCCGTTATTTCTTTCTTTATTTTTTCAATTGCTTCTTCATGAGATAAACCAGATCGGTCCACCCAGGCCTGATATTTATCAACTAAAGTCAAAATTAAATATTTATCAATTACTTCTATAGCCACTGATTCATCGGAAATAAAACCATCAATATCCCAGGGGTCATGCCCGTCTAAAGCATGATGGGTGCTGGCTACCTTGGCCACAGGTTCATCAAGTTGCTCATCAATGTAATCTTTTAAAAGATCGCGCGTCCAATAATCATGTTCGCGCCATAAGTCAATCATTTTATGTTTTTTTAAGTCAAGCTTTTCTTCTTTTGCCTTTTTCAGTTTATGATCATAAATATGAAGTGATAATTTTTGTAAATATTCCTTAATCTCTTCTTTTTCTGGCAAATTTTCCAAATTCAGGGCTTCGTCAATTGATAAATCCCTAGGTCTTTGGCCTTTAAATTTCTCGGATCTGGGATTAAATAATTTTGGATTAAATAATGTTTCAATTAAATAGCGCTTTCTATGATTGGCATTGGCCGGGCCGGATTTGCCAATATCGTGAAATAAACAAGCCAATTTCAATTTATCCTTGGTGAATTTAATATCTTTTTCTCCTTTAATCTCAGCCCACAAATAATCAACAATTTTTGCCATAGCCACTGCATCTTCAAAATGAGAATCAGGCATACTATTAAGTTCAACCAGACGCTCGTAAAGCGCTGGTATCTTTTCAATTTTAAATTTCACCCGATGAAATTGCTCAAAAACATAGGCCTCTTCTTTTGATTCAAATTTCTTTAATTGTGGAGGTTCTTCGTATTTCATATATTTACTTTTCCGGTTTCATTAAAGGAAATATTTGACACTCACGTGCAGTTTTGTTTTCCAAAAAGGAAAATAAGCGCTCGGAAAAGCCAAAGCCAGCAGTTGGAGGCATGCCATATTCCAATGCCTCAACAAAATCCTGATCAGGCATTTGCGCTTCCTTATCCCCTGCTGCCCTCATCTTAGCCTGTTCATTAAATCTTTCAGCCTGGTCAATTGGGTCATTTAATTCGCTATAACCATTGCCCATTTCCGAACCAGCCAAAATAATTTGGAATCTTTGCACTTTTGTCTTATCCTTAGGATCCCTTTTAGCCAAAGGCGAAACCTCAACTGGATGATTAATTAAAAAAGCCGGACCAGCAATAGTTTTTCTAACCTGTTTCCATAAAACATCAATTAATCTTGGTTTTGATAAATTAGGGTCAAAATCAACTTTTAGTTCTTTTAATTTTTTAACTAAGGATTCTTTAGTGGCTTTAGTCACATCAAGATCAAAATCTTTTTTTATTGTTTCAACATAATCAATTTTTGGCCATTCCTTGTCAAAATCAACTGTAAAACCCGCAATTTCAAATTTTAATTTGTCATATGTTTCTTTAATAATTTTTTTGTACATTCTTTCCACTAAAGACATCATGTCATTAAAATCAGCATACGCCCAATAACATTCCATTTGGCTATAATCCTGTAAATGCTCTTTGCTCATGCCTTCATTTCTAAATTGACGGCCGATTTCAAAGGTTTTGGCAAAGCCAGCTACCATTAAACGCTTTTGCCATAATTCACCAGTGGAAATTCTTAAATACACATCAAGATCAAGCGCATTATGATGAGTAATAAAGGGCTCGGCATCAGCGCCACCCACAGTTGTTTCCAAAACAGGGGTTTCTACTTCTAAAAAACTTTCTTTTAGCAAAAATTCCCTGGTTGACTGCCAAAATTTGGCTTTGCGATAAAATAATTCTTTTAATTCCGGGTGGGTAATAAAATCCAAATATCTTTTTCTTAATCTCAATTCTTCATCAACCAAGCCATGCCATTTTTCCGGCAAAGGCCTGATGGCCTTGGCTAACAAGGTATATTTTTTAACTAAAATTGAAATTTCACCCTTGTGAGTTTTAAAAACTTCACCTTCCACCCCGATAAAATCACCTATATCCAAATTTTTAACAAACCATTTATACTCATCCTTAGCTATTTCATCTTCCTTGAGCGCTATCTGCATTTTTCGGGTTTCATCCATTAAATGGCAAAAACAAAGCTTGCCCATATCCCTAATGGTCATTAAACGCCCGGCTGTTTTAACTTTGGCGCCCATCTTGGCTTCAAAAGCTTGCTGCAAAGTGTTTTTCTTATCAAACTTAGAAGGATAAGGATCAAGGCCTTGTTCCTTAATTTTTTCCAGCTTGGCCAAACGAATTTTTCTTTCATCTAAACCCATATGTAATGAAATTTAAAATTTAAAAATAAAAATTATTGAAACTATCTTTATTTTACCTAATTTAAGCAAAAAGGTCAAACAAAAAGAGCGATTAAAAATCACTCTTTTAAACCGAATCATAATTGTCTATTCTATTGATAAAATTTTGTATTTTATAACACCAGCTGGCGCTTCTACCTCAGCCACCTCCCCTATTTTTTTACCCAAAAAGGCCTGACCAATCGGCGATTCATTAGAAATCAAACCTTGCGCCGGATCTGCCTCGCTTGGACCAACAATTGTAAACTCCTTTTCCTTTTTATCTACTTCCACCTTAATTGTACTTCCCACATCAACATCTTTCTTTTTATTATTGCCATTGGCAATAACCACTGCATTATTCACCACTTCATCCAGTTCTCTGACCCTGGCTTCATTTAAACCCTGGTCATCCTTGGCTTCTTGATATTCAGCATTTTCTGACAAATCACCCAATTTAATTGCTTCGGCAATCCTGTCGCTTATTTCTTTTCTTTTAACATTTTTCAAATAAGCTAATTCTTTTTTGATTTTTTCCAAACCTTCTTTGGTTAGATATTTTTCTTCAGTCATTACTTTAATTTTAATTCATAATAAATTTAGTATAATAGTATATAAAATAACAAAGTAAAAAATTTATGTCAAGCTTTTATCCACACTTTGATTAGTAAATTATGGTGGCTAAGTAAATTAAGCTGGGTAAGCTAGCTTAATTTACTTAATTCACTTAGACACCTTAGCCACCTATTTTTTATACACATTAAAATACCAATTGAGCATATCATAAGTGGCTGGCACGCAAACCGTGCTGCCTTCACCGCCTTCTTCAATCAAAATAGTAATCACAACCTCGGGATTATCATAAGGCGCAAAACCAGTGAACCAGGCCTGGGACAGTTTATCAGTGCTCCACTGGGCTGTCCCGGTTTTGCCAGAAACAGGCACGGGTAAATTATTGAGCAACTGAGCGCTGCCACTAGTTACTGTTTGTCTCATTGCCTTTTTAACAATTTCCAGATTTTTCAAGTCAATGAAATTCTCCCTTAAAATTTGGCTTTTAATTTCTTCTTTATTGTCTTGATCTGAATATATTTCTTTGACCAGATGGGGCGTTAATAATTTTCCGCCATTGGCAAAAACCGCAGTATAATTAGCCACCTGCACTGGTGTTACCAAAAGATCACCTTGCCCGATTGAGAGATGATAAGTATCGCCAATATACCAAGCTTCCTTTTTAGCTTTTAATTTCCAATCGGGATCAGGCACTAGCCCAGTTGCTTCGCCAGGCAAATCAATATTTGTCCTAACACCCAAGCCAAAGAGCTTCATATATTTATCCAGGCCTTCAATACCTAAGCCTTTAAAGTCATTATAACCGCCGCCAATAGTATAAAAAAAAGTATTTACAGACCAGGCAATCGCCTTATAGACATTAGTTAAACCATGGCCACCCTTGGCCCAGTCAGGGAAAAACCAGCGGTCATAGAGCAACAAACCGCCCGTGCTGTTAACAGTGGTTCTATCAGTTATTATATTATCTTGCAGAGCTCCGGCTGCAATGACTGGTTTTATGGCTGAGCCCGACGGATATTCACCTTTAACTGCCCTGTCAAATAAGGGATTATCTGGATTGGCAGCCAGTTTTTTATAATCATCTACTGAAATTCCCTGGGCAAATAAATTATCATCATAATCAGGCAAGCTAACCAAAGCCAAAACCTCGCCGGTTTGTGGATTTAGCATGACCAAACTCCCCTTTTTCTTATGGAATTTTGTCAAATTTTGCTGCAAAATTTCTCTGGCCTTTTTTTGCACTTCTTTATCAATTGTTAAAACCAAATTTTTTCCATTGACTGGCCTATCCTGACTGATCACATTTTTTTCTTGGCCAGTCGCATCAACCTCTATTGTTTCAGTGCCAAATTTACCTCTCAAAACCGGTTCATAATACAGTTCTAATCCTGTTTTGCCAATATAATCATTTAAATAATAATTTTCTTTTTGTTTGTCAGCTAATTCCTTATCGGAAATTTTACCAATATAACCCAGTAAATGAGTAAAAGGATATGGCTCTAAATACTGACGCTGGTCATGAAGCTCAATGTATAAACCCGTAAGTTCTTTGGCCTTAATTTTCAGTAAGATCGCCTCTTCATAATCAAGATTTTCCTTAACAGCTACCTCATATTTAAAATTTTTAGGATATTTATTAAGTGCTTCATTAATAATGTCTGCTGATTGATTGATTGCCTGGCCGATTAGGTTTATTTGCTCAGTGCGCTTGGTTTCATTCAAAGAAAGATCTTTGGGTAAAATTAAAGCATCAAAAATCGGCAAATTCTTGACTAAAGGTTGATTTTTACTGTCAAAAATTAAACCCCGGGTCGCTGGTAAAATTTTTTCTCTGGTCCTATTGATTTCTGCCAATTGACTATAATAATTTCCTTTGACAATTTGCAATTGAATCACCCGCAAGCTAAGCAGCAAAAGTCCAAAAATTAAAAAAGCAAAAAAAATATTTATTTTTTTATTAGATAAATATTTGCCTAAAAATTTATCAGCCGGTGCATAATCAGAAGCATTATCATTTTTTGCCGCGTATTCATTAAAAAAATCACCGTCTATTTCTTGCGCCTTTTTATAAGATCTTTGAATATATAAATTCATTATTTTTTGAATAAAAATACAATATTTAATCTTTTAATCGTCAGCTTGGCTAAATAAAATAATCCAGACATTAATACTAAGTTTAAAATTATTTGGTAGAAAAAATTTTGCCAGAATAAGTTATCAATTAAAATATAAATTTTAATTAAACCCATTAGATAAAAAACAAAATATGCCAATAAAATGCTAAAAACATATAAAATTGTACCGATGATTACCAAAATTAAATTTGAATAAATGGAAAAATTAATAAATATATTTTTATATAAAGAATCTAACAGCCAAATTATGGCTAAAAAAATCACTATAAATGTTCCCCAGGGCAAAAAAGAATATAAATTCAAAAAAAAGCCGATTAAAAGCGCAAAAATAAAGCTAGTGTCAAAGCCAAAGACAATATTAATAAAAATCAAAAATACCAATAAAATATTAAGATTAGCCAATATAGGCAGCGCGCCAAAAAAGCTAATCTGAATAAAAACCAGAATTAAAGATACTAAAATAAAAAAAAGATATTTAAACATATTTTAAGGTTTTTTAGGCAGAATAACACTGGCAATTAATAATTCATCATAATTAACCAAGGGGGAAATTGTCGCTGATTTAAAGAGTTCATTGGCAGCGCTAATTACCCTATTAACTTTGCCAATTACTAGGCCTCGCGGTATATTTTCCTCCTTGCCAGAAGTAATAATAATATCCCCTTCTTTAATCTCTATATCCTGAGGAATCAAATCAATTTTTATGCTCAAACCATATTCTCCATTAGCCAGCCCTGTAGTTTTATTGCTATTTAAGGTGCTGATGGCTAGCTGGCTGAGCTTATCAGTTAAAAGTAAAACCTCTGCCAGATGATCCTGCACTTCAATAATTTTGCCAATAATTACGCCATTATCAACTATGACTGGATAGCCAACCTCAATGCCATCAGCTGCCCCCTTGTTTATTAATAAAGTGTTGGCTCGATTTATATCTTTACCAATAATTTTTACAACCAGATAATCAAATTCATTGCCTGGCAAATAATTTAAAAGTGCTCTTAGTTTTTCATTTTCTGCTTTATAGGAATTTAATTGACTATTTTCATACATTAACTGATCAAGCTGACCTTTTAATTGGGTATTTTCTTTTTTTAAATTCTGAGCTTCCTGGAAATTAATAAATGAATATTTTAGCCGAGTGGCAAAACTCAAACTTTTATTCTGCCAATCTGTTAAAAAAGCCAACAGATATTTTTCAGGTAAATCCAGGACTTTAAGCAAATGCAAAAAAATGAGCAGTATAATAACTGCTGCAAAATAAATCTTTATAAGCCGATTTTTTTTCTTTTCTAACATACTTAAGTTTTGGATTTGCCTTCACTGGCAGCTGGAGCAGTAATATTTTTAAGCAAACGCATATCATCCAAAAGATAGCCAGTGCCTCTGACCACGGCAGTCAGAGGATCTTCAGCCACATAAACAGGAATCTGGGTTGCTCGAGAAATAGCAATATCAATGCCTTTTAATAAGGCCCCGCCGCCAGTTAATAAAATTCCCCTTTCATAAATGTCAGCTACTAATTCAGGCGGTGTTATTTCCAAAGTGGCCTTGATATTATCAATTATAACCTTGATTGACTTGGCCAGAGCTTCTCTGATTTGCTCATCATTAACAATAATTTCTTTAGGCAGGCCAGTTATTAAATCACGACCGCGCATCTGGGCCTCTATGGGCTGCTTTAATTCTGCGGCTGAACCAATTTTTATTTTTATTTCTTCCGCAACTTTTTCGCCTAAAAGCAAATTGAATTTGCTGCGCGCATATTGAATAATATTTTTGTTCATCTCATCTCCTGCAATTTTTATTGTTTTCCAGGTCACAATTCCTCCTAAGGAAATGACTGAAATTTCAGTCGTACCTCCGCCCATGTCCACAATCATATTGCCAATAGCTTCTTCAATGGGCAGACGGCAGCCAATTGCCGCGGCCATTGATTCATCAACGAGATAAACTTCCCTGGCACCGGCTGAAACAGCAGCATCTTCGACAGCTTTTCTTTCTACTTCAGTAATATCCAATGGCACACCAATTACTACCCTGGGTCTAGGCAGCAGATTAAAACCCTCCTGATGTATTTTATCAATAAAATATTTTAACATTTTTTCAGTGATCTCAAAATCAGAAATAACACCATCAACCAGCGGCTTGACTGCAGTAATATGAGCCGGTGTCTTACCAACCATTTTGCGAGCTTCATGTCCGACAGCTAAAATCTGATCATTTTTTAAATTTATGGCTACTACAGACGGTTCATTAATCACTATCCCCTTATCTTTGACATAAACTAAAGTATTGGCAGTGCCCAAGTCAATGCCAACATCTTTGGAAAATTTGCCTAATAAACGGTCAAATATCATAATGTTACTAATTTACGAATATTCTACTAATTATACTAATTGTTCCCCTATTTTTATCCCGTATTAATTTTGCCCTCTTCACCTTTCTTTTCCATCTTTCCCTTAGTCTCCGTAGCTTTAGCGAAGGAGACCCTTCTTACTCTTCAAATTATAATTGCTCTTTTAAAAAATTAATTAGTTTATCAATTTTAATTAATTCAGCTTTGGCCGAATTTCTGGCTTTAAATTCCACACTATCATTTTTAGCTGTTTTATCACTTAAAATTAATCTGTAAGGCAAACCGATCAAATCACTATCATTTAATTTTATGCCAGCAGATTCTTCCCTATCATCATATAATACCTCGAAACCAGCTTTAATTAGCTCATTATATAGGGCTTCGGCTTTTTTGGCAAGCGCCTTTTGCGGGCTTAATAAAACCAGATGAATATGAAAAGGAGCCACGCTTTGAGGCCAAATTATGCCCTTTTTATCATTATAAACCTCTGCGACTGTCCCCATAATCCTGCTAGGACCCAAACCATAACAGCCCATAATCACATCTTTTTCTTCGCCTGCTTTATCCGTAAATTTAAAGCCAAAAGACGAAGAAAAACGAGTCCCTAATTTAAAAATATTAGCTGTTTCAATGGCTTTTACTTCTTTAAAATCTTTTAGAGTCAGACGGCAAGTTTCACATTGAGTGATTGTATTAATAATTTCTTTATTATAAGCAATCTTGCATTTGGGACAAATATAAATAGTGTCTTCCCCGCTTGTTGCCAAGGTTTGGAATTCATGGGAGAATTTTGAAAACGCTCCGCCAGTTGCCAGGGTTAAATAAGTAATGTCCTTTAAGCCGAAACGCTCAAAAATTTTAAAGTAAGCTGTTTTAACTTTTTCATAATAATTATTCAAGTCATTTTCATCAGCATGAAAAGAATACAAATCTTTCATGGAAAATTCCCGGCCGCGCAAAAGTCCTGATTTTGCCCGGGCCTCGTTTCTAAATTTGGTTTGAATCTGATAAACGTACTGGGGCAAATCTTTGTAAGAAAAAACAAATTTTTTTATTAGAGGAGTGATCACTTCTTCGTGAGTCGCACCCAATGCATATTCCTTACTATCAATACCTTTTAATTTAAATAAGGCATCAAAGCTTGCCCAGCGCTTGGTGGTCTCCCAAATTTCTTTAGGGGTTAAAGCCGGCATCAAAATTTCCTGACCCCCAATTGCATTCATTTCTTCCCTGATTATATTTTCTATCTTGCGTAAAACTCTCAGGCCTAATGGTAAAAAAGTGTAAATGCCCGCTGCTAATTTGTCTATAAAGCCACCCCTAATTAATAATTGGGCATTTAAGCTTTTTTCTTCCTCGCTTACTTCTCTTTTAGTTTTAGCAAATAATAATGACTGTTTCATATTTTTAATTTTGGTCGCGGCCGATAACTTATGAAAAATAATTCCAATAAAGCCATGGCAAAAATTAAGGGCGCTAAACTCCACCAATAAAATAAATTAAAACTTTTTAATAATAAACCAATATTTATAATCAAAGCAAACCAGACTGCTTGCCTAAAAGAAATTACAACTTTTCTAAAAATTAATTTATTCTGAGTAAAAATAATCCTGACTAAAAGTCCCAGCAGAGAAATGATCCCCACCAAGGTTAGAAATAAACTGGTATAAAAAAGCACTAAGGCCAGAAGGCCGCCATAAGTCGGCTCAAAAAAATAGATTACCGCTAAAAAAGCTGAAAGACAGGCAGCAGTACCCAAGAGCATGAGTAAAATATAGGATCTTAATGACATAATATTAAAAGTTAAGCTATTAAGATGGCTTAATTTTAGCAAATTTAAATTATTTTGACAAATGGGAAAAAGGGACCTCTTAAATTAAAAATTTTATCTCAACAATAGCTTTAGGACCAAATTTTTTATCAATTTTGTCAATAAGTTCAGCTTTAAAAAAAGTCAATTCCTGAGCAATAACCGAATTTAGACAGGCCACTGTCAAGATTTTATCTTTAAGATAAAGTGGCTTAATTTTCTTGCTAATCTTAGCACCAAATTTTGCTTCGATTAATTTATTAAATTCAGTAATTATTAAAGAGGTTTTAACCTGCTGGCTAAAACCTGACTGTTTAATCCTTTGGGCTAAAAATTTACTGATATGCTCCATAATGTTAAAAACTCAAAAACCAAAGATCCAAATCCAAAACAAATCTAAAATATAAAGCTCAAATATTAAAAATTATTCAGAATTTTTTAATATTGTGCCAAAAATTTTTATTAATTCCCAAGATTCGCTGATTAAATTTTCTCTTTCAATTTCATGCTCATTTAAGGGTTCGCTCAATCTTAGCCATAAAATCGTTTCTTTTGCTTCCTTGCGGCAAATACGTATCCTCATTTTAAAATCTTTTTTGCCCAAGGATTCATTGGCTTCAATATAATTAGATGCTACCGAACCCGATGATCTAATTCCCTGCCTGGCATATTCAAGATTAGAAATTGATTTTGGCAAATTTTTCATGTAGTCCCTTGCCCTCTTCGCATAAATAAAAGTCCTCTCTTCCAGATCAAACACATGTTTTGAATTTTGAATTTCGGTCATTTGAATTTGTTTGATTATTTTGATTTTGTATTTTGAATTTCAGGCTATTTATTTACATTTGTTTTGAATTGATTTAGTAGGTTATTAATAGCCTGGGCAATAGCAATATCATCTGCTTTCAGCTTTTCAACTTCTTTTTGCAATGACAAATTATTTAAAAACAAAAAAACATTACTCAAAACCAAAGCGCCCAGAATAAAGACCATCACTATCTGCAGCCAATTAATTTCCTTTCCTTTTTTTTCTGGCATAAAAATAAATAATAAATTAACAATTTAACTATTTTTCATAAACAATAAAAATTGTTACCAAGTCCCCTTCATTCCATACACCACCTAATTTATCTACTCTGATATTAGTCCCATCATATTCAATTCTATTTTCTATATTTGCTGTCCACCAATCTTGGTCAGCGATTACATTCCCGCCGGTCACACTATCAATACCATGCAAGCTAACCATCTTCTCTTTGGCTGCCTTGCTCCAGGCCTCGGTAAAAAAACCAGCGGAGACATCATCACTAGTCAAAGCGTGACGCACGAAATCAAAGGCCAAAAATCCGCTATTATTTGTACTAAGGAAATTCCCAGCCAAATCTCCAGCTGTCTTCAAGCTCTGATCAAATATAAATTGCGAACTAGTGTCATCCCAAATTAAATTCCCATAGGACTGTCCATAATTGCCAAAGGCAATTAAATTATAAATGGTATCACTGCCCGAAGTGCCCGGCGCCTGGCTCCATAATTTCAAAGGATAACCGCTAGTATTACTGCTATTAAAAATAGCTGCTATCGCGCCATCGCCATCAGCAGAATTATTTAAAACCAAAAGCGGAGCTATGCCAGAAACGCCGCCTCGGTTTGTAATGGCCATTATTTCAGGACCTTTTGTGCGGCGATTAATCAAATCGCTTAAATCCCATAAGAAATCCTTGTAGATTATAACATCATCAAGAATGCCTTTAAAATTATTGCCTATACTATTCTTGCCAATATATAAATCAGCTGTATTATCCAAGCTGTTGCTCGCACTGGTAATATTGGCAATATATATTGGTATGGTGTCATAAAATAAAGTAGCATTGCCAGAACGATTTAAGCTTAAGGCCACATGATGCCATTTGCCGTCATTTAAAGCAGTACCGCCTGTCACATCGCCTATAAAAGTATTAGTGCCATCGCCAATAAAAAAACTAATTTTATTATTGCTGTCAAAATAAACTTCATAGCCGGCATTGCCGCTAACTTTTGAGATTATTCTTTTATTAGTTTGATCGCTGGCATCTGCTTTAATATAAAATTCTATTGAAAAATTGCCAGTGCCCATATTAATATTGGCACTGTCAGCAATGCTCAAATAATCATCAGCACCATTAAAATCCAGGCCATAACCATAGTATCCTTTGACCCATTTGGCGCCACTAATCGTAGGGTTATCAGTGTCAGTAACATTGACTGTGGTTGTCCCCTGCCCTTCATTAAAACCCAACCCCACGACTTTGTTTGAGTTATTAAAATAGACGGGATCAGTGCTGGTTTTCTCATTACTGCCCGGCATGCCCAATAAGCTTGATAAAGTGGCCTCGCTACTGCCATTGCTCAAATTACCAGCCACATATAGATTTTCAAAAGCCGAATTATAATGGTTTTTAATCTCATCTGCTGTCAAGACATCATCATAAATTGCCACACTGTCCAAGCTGCCATTTAATGAAGTTTCAGCTGCTCCTGCGGACCCGAGATAAAAGCTGGTAAAAGCACTGGTATTTAAATTCGCATAAGTCCCAGTTTTAATCGAAGTGCCGTCAGCAAAAAGCTCGTAATTACCCGCATTCCAGGTTAAAGCAAAATGATGCCAATTAGTATCGGGTACATCAATTAAGGTGTCAACTTCGCCACTATCACCTACTTTTAGCATCAAATTAGCAGCACCTTGCTTATAAATGCCAATTTCATTGCTACCAGATTGTGACATTTTTATCAAATAATTGGTAGCTGAAGTAGTAATATCCTTGAATTTTACCCACATTTCAATGGTGCCTGTTGTAGAGGATAAACCAGGGTCAGCGAAAGAAACAGAGTCGCCATCAGCACCGAACTTCAGGCCATAGCCAATATAGCCCAAATTGGTCCAGTCCGTCTTGCCATTGAGCGTGCCATTGGCATTGCCAGCCAAATCAGTAACTGCGGTGCCAACAGAATCAGAAAAATCATAGGCTAATTTTATATTAGTATCTGTATAATGCGTATAATCTCGGCTGCTGCCCCTATTTTCTAAAAATGGAATTTGGTTAGGGGCATAAGTTTCTGCGCTGAATTTAATACGCTGATTAACAGCATCCCAAGTCAGATAACCGTTGGCCGTATTACCACCATTAACATATTCAAGATAAATCGTATGGGTGGTTATTTTATTGCTGTGAATATGCTGTCTGTTATCACTTTCATAAATTCTCTTTATTTCATCAGTACTTAATGCCCGATTATAAATTTTAAATTCATCAAATTGCCCATTGGCATAATTAGCCGCATAGTTGCCAATATTAAATGTGCCAGTCAGATTCTCCATGCCCGCATATGATGAACTGTTGTTCTCACTATCAGCATCATCAACTTCAAGTCCATTAAGATAAATTTTTATGCCAGCTGAAGTTTTCAAACCATCATAAGTGGCAATGACATTAACCCATTCCCCTTCATAATTTGTTAAAGCAGTGTCAAACATTCTGCCCAGATAACTATTGGTCTGGCTTTGATCAATCAGTTGAAGATTGATTTTATCATTAGCGTCAGTAAAAAATTTGTATTCATCATCGGACGAGCCAGTTCCTTTGCTGGCAATTATAAAATTGGTAGCATCATTCATTTTTATCCAGGCGGACAAGCTGAAAGCCGCATCACTGGAACCATTGCCAAAGCTTAATTTATCATTATCAAGCGCTGAAAAATATTGATTAGTGCCGTCAAGGGTCAATACATCATTAACAATACTGGCACTGTTTTGCAAGGTGCCATTTAAGCCATTGGGGCTACTGTCATTAGAGTCGCCATCAAACCGGTAATACGCGATTAAAGAACTGTCAATGAATTTTGGCGCGCCCAAATTACCAGCCATGGTATCGCCTTCCTTGAGTAAGAATTCCGAGGAGTCATGGCCGTCAAGCTTGTCAGCATTCATGGAATAGGGCGTGGCAGTAAAGCGCTTCCTGGGCGTAAAAATTTCTTCAAATGTTCCATTCCCATCATAATCCAGCTCAACCTGCAAATAAAAACTGTCAGACGTAAAACTTACCCCTCCATTAGAGGAGCAGGCACCGACCCAGTTGCCGCATAATGAGTTTAATTCAACTGTAAAAATACCGCCGGTGACCTGAACTTTGCTGCCTGCAATACCCTGGCTAGTACCATCCCAGATTTCTGACCAGAGTAAAGTACCGCTGGTGGACTGGTCATAAATTCTAAAACGCATGTTATATAAACTGTCTGGCGGCGGCACTCCATCAGCATTAGTGATCTTACCTTGGTAAGTCAACGTGTCTCTGATCCCTTCTGTGGCCCAAATTCTGTCTTTATAGAGAAAATACCAGTAGCTAATTAAAAAAGATAACTGGATTCCAAGCAAAAGAATAACTAAAAATGATACAAGTGGCTTATTTAAGTATTGAAAAAGATTGGCAAACCTTTTTTTAAAATTATTGAATATCCTCTCAATTTTCATAAAAGTTAAAAATTAGCAACCACAGTTAAATTTAAAATTTGGGAATATGACCCGGCAGGAGTATTGCCAGAAATTGCCACAGCAAGGCATAAGGAAGTTTCATCATTACTGACCGGACCATTCGCACTGGCAAATTGCTGATCACCAGTGCTAATGGCTGAAGCATTAGCAGCAATAGTATTGCCATTCATGGTCGTACAATCAGCTGCAGTATAAAAAGTATCGTTATTAGCATCATTTATTTGGGCAATATCTTGGCTGGCTTTAGTCGTAGAAACGCCATAGGCCTCAGTTCCATCAGCCACGGCTCCTCCAGTCACGTCAGTAATATTATTGGTGGCATTGCGCAATTGTCCATCAGCGCGAAGATAAGTGCTATAACCCCCACTGCCATTGGTGGAAACTGAAATATTATAAACTCCGGTGACAAGGTTTGAGGCATTAAAAGTACCTAAATCAATGGTGGCCGATGGCAAACTTAAACTTAAACTTGGCACAACTGAAGCAGAAATCTCAATCTGCCCCGCCTGATCATTTACCCATCTGGTAAAATAAACTTCAAAATTGCCAGAATTATCATTTTGCCAGACAACATCAGGGAAATTCATATTATCCAATTGTATTTGCGCAAAACCAGTTATGCTTGCATTATTAGAAATTATTTCATAGCCAGGAGTAACTCTATCCATTTTAGTCCAGCCAACTCCCGGTGTCCATTTACTAATATAAACATCCCATAACCAGGGCAGACCACAACATGGCGCACCACCAGAAATATCCAACCATGCCACATAAGGATTATTTGAGGAATCAAGTTGAATTTGAGGATATTGAGACACTCCTGCATCATTAGAAAGATTATCATACCCCAGAGTACCATCCATTTTTGTCCAACCTGTACCTGGCGTCCACCTACTAAAGTAAATTTCAAAATTCCCAACAGTATCATCGTGCCAAACTACATAAGGATTATTGCTGACATCCAATTGAATTGAGACCACTCCTGATATACCGCTGTCATTTGATAAATTATCATAACCTAAAGTGCCAGCCATATCGGTCCAGCAAGCAGGATTTGGCGCGCAAACAACTGGATTTACTGTCCATTTCATAAAATACACTTCTGCATTTGGATTGCCAGCCGTGTAATCATGCCAGACCACATAAGGATTATCATTGTTATCTAAGACAAAAGACTGAACATTCTGCCAAAGCTCTGAAGCGCCACTATTATTGGATAAATTATCATATCCCAAAGCCCCGTTCATTTGAGCCCACTTTGCCCCGTCCCAATGGGTAAAATAAATGTCTCCGCTGCCAGTAGTGGAATCCTGCCAGATCACATAAGGGTTATTATGAGAATCTATTTGAATCTGCGGCAGATCAGAAAAACCAGCATTATCTGAAAGGTTGTCAAACTCTGCAGAGCCATCCATATTGGTCCAGCCCACACTTGGCGTCCATTTGCTAAAATAAATTTCTTTATCACTATCAGTTATCGTTTCTCGCCAAACTATATATGGATTATCTTGATGATCAATTGCCAACTGCATAAGAACTGAATCGCCGCTAGTATGGGAGACATTATCATGGCCTAAAGTCCCATCCATTTTGGTCCAGCAATCATCAATCCCAGTGCCGCAGACACCGGGCCCGGCGCCCACTGTCCATTTGGTAAAATAAACATCGTTTGAATCTTGCCAAACAATATAAGGTATATTTTCTGAATTTAATTTAATTTGCGGTAAAGTGGAAGCTCCGCTATTATTGGAAAGATTATCAAAGCCCGTATCCCCATTCATTTTGGTCCAGCCCACACTGGGTGTCCATTTTTTAAAATAGATATCGCCATTGCCAGTAGAATTATCAGACCAAACAATATAAGGAATATTATTGGCAGCAATTTGTAATTGCGGCACATAAGAATCCGCACTATTATTGGAAATATTTTCAAATGTAGCAGTCCTATCCATATTTTTCCAAGAGGCAAAAACCACTCTGGTAAAAATTCGGCTGGTAAAAAAAACTATTGCCATCAAGCAAAAAATTCCAATCAGTACTTTTACTCGCTGGTTTTTAAATCTAAAATACAATGGCTTTGGCTTAGTCACTGAAATTTTCCAAAATATTATATTTATTATTTATACTCTAAAAATTTCCAACCACCGTAATGGTCACTATCTGGGCATAAACGCCTGCTGGAGTTGTACTGGTAATGGAAGCGGAATGGCATAAAGTCACCACATCAACATCTACAGGCGCATCTGCTGTTGCATATGACTGGTCACTGGTGCTCAAAGCCACGGCATTTACAGGGTCAGCCCCACCATTGGCAGTACCGCAATCAACGCTTGATTCTTGGGCTGTAATATCAACAGAATCCGTATCACTAGTCGCCACGCCATATCCCTCAGTGCCAGCAACAGTAGTTCCTCCAGACACATCAGCGATCTCATTAATGGCATTCCTTAAAGTGCTGTCTGCTTTGATATACGCAGTATAGCCAGAAGAAGCATTGGTGCTGACAGTTGTATCATAAGAGCAGGTTTTAACAGTGGTTGAATCTATTGTGCCTAAACCACAACTATTTGCTGATAATTCTAAAGTTAAAGTCGGGTCAACTTGGCCGAAAATAGTAACTTGGTTAGTGCCAATAACAACTGCCCCAAAGCCGCTATCTTTCAATGTATCAGCATTAAGGGTCTCACCGTGCGTATCGCCCCAGACATTATCAAGGCCCAAATCCCAAGTAGAAATAGTTATGGTATAAGTGCCAGGTGTTGCCGGAGTCGTAATATGACTGTTCGTAACAGTAATTGTGACTGCACCATTGGGCGTATCACTTTCAGTATCAACAATGATTTGAAGTTTTTGGCCATCAATGCTTACTGCACCTTTGGTGATATCAGTAGTCGTGTGAGCTTGAGTTATAGCCACATCAGAACCCACAACTGAATGAATATCAAAGCCAGCAGCAAATTCCACCTGAATGCCATTATTTGTATTAATGTTGCTGTCAGGAGTAAAGGTAACTGTGGTGGTTGGCACTGCTGTACTGGTAGCAGAAATATTATTACTGCCACTTTTTAAAGTTACTGCCACACCACTTATGCCTCCAGCCAGGGCATTTTGCGCCAATAAACTTAAAGATAAAACTAAAAGTGCTATTGCGCCAAGATAGAAAAATTTTAGTTTCTTTTTCATAATTTGTTTAAATTATTAATTATTATCTAATCTAATTATACACTAAATTTAGGGTTTAAAAAAGCTTACTAGCTGTTGATAAATCTGACAAACTTGCCTAAATATTCATCTTTTTTTAAGCCTAATATTTTTAAAATATCTATCTAAATATCTCAAAATAAATAAACAAAATGCGGCTAAAATTATTATTATTAACCACATTAAAGCATTACTGGCTATTTGGTCATAAATTGTTTGCTCCTCATCATTTTTGGCTGATTTATTTTCCTGTTGGCTTAAAAATTTCTCAAAAAAATACTGATATTTATTTTCTTTAATTACTGCTTGTGGCATCACCTGGGCTGCGGCATTTTTATTTAATTCAGTTTGAGGCACAAAGCCAGAAACATCAATACTGGTCTGACCATGACTGACAGACAAATATAATAAATTTACCAATATGGCCACTAAACCCATTATTAATAATTTACGCATAGTTTAAGATCTAAGACCTAAAAAGGGGCCTTTAGCGTTTAAAAAGCCCCTTTTTTCAAAGTCCTTATAGATAATGATTTTAAATGACTTTTATTTCTTGGCCTTGCCGTATTTCTTCAAAATCCATTTATTGTATTTCTTTATGCCAAAGTATAAGAGCACAACAATAATTATAATTATTGCCAGGTTAACGATTATGACAGTCCAGGGTATTACCATAAAACTTGTTGAGGCCATTAATGTTTTGCCAGCTGTGCCATAAGCTAAAGTTAAATCTGCAGTATAGCTGCCAAAAGCATAATTTTCTTTTTCCTGCCTGTATTTGCCCCAGAAACTGGTAGCGCCGACTGCATTGGGATTTTTCACCCAAACTGCGTCAAATTTCCTGATTTGATCTTGCAAAACATTGCCGCCTGTTTCATTGACAGCGACTTTTCCAGCCACTGAACCCCACATGTTTTTAATGACTATTGTTCCCATGGGTTTAAGATAAACATTACCGTCATTTTTTACTCTAACTGTAAAATCCACTGGCAATGATTTAAAAGTTTTCATGGTGGTGCTAAACTCTGCTACTTGAGCGCTTTCTTTGATTTCGCCTGCTATCCTGACCAAAACCAGGGTACCGATACGGCTGGCGATTGAGACTTGAGAGCCAGTATTAGCGGCTTCTGGCGGTGCAGTGCTTAAAAATATCGCAGCATAATGTCCGCCTGGTCCAGCATAATTTGGTACAACAATTGAAAAAGGCACTTCTACGGTCGCTCCTGCTGGCACAGAAATGCTCTGGAATGGAAATTTGATCCAGGTGGCTAAATCAACATCTTCGCCAGTAAAAGACGGCTGGCCAGCCTCTCCGCCAGCAACAAATCTTTCAGCTGACAGATAATAAGTGACCGCAGCTGCCCCTTCATTGCGCACTTTGATTGACTGGTTAACTACATCGCCTTTGGCAGCATCCAGCTCAATTATAGGCGGCGAAACTGTAATAGCTTGGCTTGCCAAAGGCAATAATAATCCAACAGCAAGCAGGGCTATTACTAATGCAAAAATTTTTGTTTTCATATTTTTCCCCTTAGCCCTCCGTCCTGTCTGCCGAAGCTTCAGCGATGGCAGAAGCTGGGCAAAAAAGTATAGGAGGACCGATTTAATTTTTATAATTTATTTTAATTATTTATTTTTAAAAATTGCCAACCACTGTAATAGTCACTACCTGTTGGTACACGCCTGCTGGCGTTGTGCCAGCAATTGAAGCAGAATGGCATAAAGTCACCACATCAGCATCTACAGGCGCAGCTGCTGTTGCATATGACTGGTCACCGGTTGTCAAAGCCAAGGCATTGACATCTGAAGCGCCGCCATTGGCCGTGGTGCAATCTCCGCTTGCTTCTGTGGCTGTAATATCAACAGCAGTAGTCGTATAACTAGTAGCCACGCCATATTCTTCTGAACCAACGGTAGTTGACCCTCCGGCCACGTCATTGATATCATTGACGGCATTTCTTAATTTGCCATCTGCTTTAATATAAGCAGTATAACCAGAAGAAGCATTAGTGCTAACAGTTGAATCATACTGGCAAGTATTGGCTGCAGTTGAAATCAATGTGCCTAAATTGCAGGTAGTATCAGATAATTCTAAGCTTAGGGTCGGGTCAACATTGCCATAAATTGTCACCAAGTTTGTGCCTGTCCCGGATGTCGGCGAAATTACAACAGCCGCATAACCGGCATCTTTTATAGTATCAGCATCTGCGCCAGCGCCGCCAAACGCGCCATCATCGCCTAAATCCACAATTATAATACTAATTTTCTTAGTGCCATCGGTTGTGGGCGTGGTAATATGGCTATTAGTAATGTCAATTGTGACTGCGCCACTAGGCGTATCACTTTCAGTTGTAATCGGTATTCTGACAAATGTTGTGCCACTAGCATCAGCAACGCCTTTGGTAATATCTGCACCGCCGCCATGAACTTGGGTTATAGCCACATCTCCATCAACAACATTAGAGACGTCAAAGTTGCTTTGAAACCCTATAACGATTCCATCACCAGTATTAATGTTGCCATCAGGATTAAATTTAAGTTGAGTGGCAACAACTGCTGTGCTGGGAGCAGAAATATTATTGCCGCTGGCATCTTTTAACGTGACTGAAAGAATGTTTAAGCTTGCCAGGGCACTATTTTGCGCAACCAAACTCATGGCCAAGATGAGTATGATTATGCTCCCTAGTGAGAAAAATTTTAGTTTCTTTTTCATGGTTTATTTATTAATTAAAAAAATACTAAAAAATTTAGTATTTATAATATATTAAATATTTATTTTCTAACCTAATTTTAACGATAAAACTTAAAGCAAAATTCATTGCTAAAAATATAAGTTAAATAATTTTAAATTCTAGGTTAATTATAGCACAGAAACTTATACCACACTATATTTCCAGCCTGTGGAAAAGTCCGTCTTAAAAAACCGGTATAAATTCATAGGTTAAAGTCGTGCCATAACTGCCGGCAGCTGTTTCTGGCGCAATATTAACAATAACTGAAACAGTAAAATCTGTCTGGTAAGAGAAGCTTGGCGACTGGGCAACAATATCTCCGTCATTATAAGCATACTTATTGGAAACATTATAATTTACAGCTGGCTGACCTATACCTCCTGCTGGATCTGCACCGATAACAGGGACTGAATTACTGACTAAATTAATTCCAAATTGCTCTGTATTGACTGCTGAATCATGGGCTGTCGTACCAATGGCAGTGATCGTATGATAAGAATTATTGAGGGGTGTGCCATAAACTTTAATTGTATAGCCAGCCCTAGAATTGGTATAAGCGGAAAAAGTGTGGCTGGCATAAGCAGTTGAATTGGGAGATAATTCACCGAAATTTAAAGCAGCTGAGCCAACATTAAAACCCACGGTTGGTTCAGCCTCAATAGGTGAAAAATTTACTTTTTCACTAAAATTCTGGCTTTGGGCAGCGCTGCCCGTCTGATTGGTAAAATTTGAATCAATCTTATAATTTGCAGAATTGACCAATCCCCCACCGGCATTTAAAGTGTCCAGCCAGACCTTATAATTATTGCTAGTCATAGAAGCCAAGACCTGTTGGCCATAAACAAATAAACCAACGATCACAAATAGTTTTACAATTCTTTTAACTTCTTTCATGTTTATTCTTGGATTTAAGTAAAAATTTGTTTTTCTTTAGTTTCTTTTTTAGCTTATGGCTTCTTAACGCCAGAATCAGAATAATGATTAATAAGATTATAAAAATTAAAAGCCACAGCCACCAGGGTATTTTAATTTCCTGGCTGGGCACAAATTTTTCTTTCAAAGTAAAATAAACCATTTCTGATGGCAAGGAATTAACCCCGTTTAAACTCGCAGTCGCAAATAAGCTGTAACGGCCCGGCTCTAAAACTTTATTTAAATCAATCAGCCAAAGGCCCTGGTCGCTTGTTTTAGTTACCACAATTGTTTCAGGCACTGTGGAAAGATGCAAAGTGACAGTAGAATTTTTTTCCGCCCGGCCAGTCACTACTAACACATTTTTTACCAAAATCGTGCCGATCTGCACTGGCATAATAACATGGTCAATGAGCGGAGGAGTCACAACTATTTTTGCCGGCTGGATTATATTATAAACTGCTGGTTCCTTTTTAATCACTACAAAATTTTTCAAATCCACATAGGCCTCAACCGCATTGCCAGCATTATCAACTGCTCTAAGCGTCAAAACTTTGCCTTGTTTATCAATCTCATTTAAAACATAAGGGCTTTGCACTTTTTGCCACTCGTTATTATCAATTTTCATTTCATAATAAGCCACACCTGAACTCTTATCCAAAGCCGAGAAATAGAGCTTATATTGCTTGCTGCTATCTGCTAAAACTCCGGTTTCAATGCTGGGTTTGAAAAATTCTGGCGGGGTGGTGTCAATTTTTACTTGGTAATGAGCGGTCGGACCATAACCATTGTCATATTTAACTTTTAAATGGAAAAACCAAAGGCCATCAGCTATGCCTTTGAAACTAAAGAGCTTATCCTGGCTAAAAGTATAGCCCAAAGTCGGATCAGCTCCTGGGGTCTGGTTTAAATTAAAGATATAACCAATTCCCTCTTGACTGACTTGCCAGACAAATTGCGGCTGATTATTGGCATACCACTGGTCAGGAATAGGATGACTGGGAGAACTAATGACTGGCGCGCCTAAAGGCAAGGGTGAGGCAAAAACTTGCTCCTGGCATTGGCAAAGCGGGCAAGCGCCGCCGCCGCAAGGCGGGCAAGCGCCACCAAAAACAGTGATTCTAACGCTTAAATCATTGCTTAAAGGATTGGTCTTATTATCATCCTGGGCAATAAAAACAGCGTAATAAATTCCGGAATTTGTCGGTGTCCAGCTAAATCTGGAAGTTGAGGTTATGCCTGTAGTAATTGAAATTAAAGTTGCAGTTTCCAAGGGTTCTAAGGTCAAAGCAACATTATCTTTATCAGGGTCAGTGGCAGTCACATTAAAGGTCAGGGTCTCGCCGGCATTAATAGTTTTTTCCGCCACTGGCTCAAAAACAGGCGGATGATTTGGCGGAGGCAAAGGGACTGAAACTCCGATACTCACTGTTAAATTAGAACTTTTTGGGCCTAAAACGCTATCATCAGTCGCAGTAAAAATTACAGTATAAACGCCTTGGCTGCTTGGCGTCCAAGCCAAGTCGCCACTTACTATTTTTGCATTATTAATTACATTGTTAAAAATTGCGCCCAAAGGGATGTTCCAGGTTAAATTTATTTTATCATTATCAGGATCAGTGGCCTGGACATGAAAATTAACTGTCTCGCCTAAATTTATTTGCTTATTGCCAACTGGCTGAAATACTGGCGCATGATTGACTGGCACAGGCGGAACTGAAACATTTACTAAAACTGTCAAACTACTGGTTTTCGCGCCTTTAGGGCTGTCATCAGTAGCATAAAATTTCAGAGTAAAGGTGCCTTTTGCTGTTGGGGTCCAGGCCAAATCACCGCTGGCAGTTTGACCGCTTATTGCATTGCTAAAAACAGCATCGCTCGGAATATCCCAGGTTAGAGCAACATTATCATTATCAGGATCAGTGGCTGAAACATGGAAACTCACTGGCTGGCCCAAATCAATTGACTTATCAGAAACCGGCAAAAATGTTGGCGCCTGATTTGGCGGCGGAGGAGCGCCTAAAACATTGATGGTAATCCCCTGGCAATTACTTAAATTAATTTGTTCTGTTTGATCTATGGCAATTAAATGCGAACCAGCAGCAAAAGTAATTGTTGAGGAGCCAACCTGGTTGGCTTTAAAAATCAAGGTGCCGAATTTTGAATTTTGCTTTACATTATCAACCAAAATAAAACCGCCGACATTAATATGATTGGTTGTGCTATTTAATTCCCTGCCCGGGCTTTGATCAGGCCAGGCCGTACCCAAGGCAAAATCATTGATTGCTAAAACACTGTTGCCATTATAATCCATGATTGCCCTGACTGTATTTAAAGACGCGCCAGTGGGCTCAACCATTATGTCAACATAAACAGTATCGCCAACATAATAGTCGGTTTTGGCTGAAGTTAGCCGCATTATTGCATTGCCGGCAGCGTGCACCGGTAACAATGGTAAAAGCAAACCAATTAGAAATAAGAAAAAGAAAATTTTAATTGTCAGCTTCATATTTTACAAAATAAAAAAATAAAAATTTTTGGATTTTAGAATTTGATATTTGAAATTTATTTGTCATTTGTCATTTGTTATTTGTCATTTTCAATAAACCCCATCCCAATGCGCTGCCAAACCAGACAAATCAAAATCATCAACTCTGCCATCTTCATTAAAATCAGCATAACACCAGTTGGTATTCCAATGATAAGCTAAGCCAGCCAAATCAAAATCATCAATGATAGTATTGCAATTAGTATCCCCTACTTCGCAGCGAACAACCGTAGCATTTAAAACATCACTATTCTGCCCGTAATTATCCCTGGCAAATATTAAAAACAAATTATTACCTAAAATTAAGTTAACTAATTCTTGCCAAGTTGTGAGCGTTGGATAATTAACATTTTCCTTGGAACCATTAATAAATATTTCCGTGCCCGATGGCTTGGTGCCGCTTAGATTTGTGGCGGCTAAAAAAATTGGGCACAATCTGGCATCTAAAGTTGGCGCAACCGGACGCGGTGGAATATACACACCCCCGCCTATTGTAATCGCATTAACTTCATTTGAAGGGGTAAACAAGGCCTCGGTATCATAAACATAGAGCACAAAATAATATCGGCGGCTGCTAGCCAAACTAGAGTCAGTTGCCTGAGTCAGTAAATGATCAGTGGTTGAAAAAATTAACGTTCCGGTTAAATTTGTTACTCCGGGATTATTCCCTATATACAATTCATAATGATCAAAATCAATATCAATATTGGTGCTCCAGCTTAAATCCATTGAATTAACAGTAATATTGTCTGGATTATTCAAAATCACTGCGTTGGGCGGCGCATGCAATGTTTTTCCGCCCACACCGATTTGGTCAGCATAAATAGCCACCGCCAATTTGCCAGAATCCCCATAATTTCCAGACAATGTTATTATTTTTGAACCAATTGTGGCTGGATTAATTATCTGATGACTGCCACCATTGGCGTTTAGGCCGATTCTAATTACGACTTTATCATTGGGCGCAATATCACCATTAGCGTTATTGGTCGGGTGCATTAAATCTATTTGACTGCCCGATACTGTTACTCCCCAACTAGTGGCATTGGCACTTAAAGCTAAAGTTTCATTGGTTTCCAGGCCAGTGATTGGACCATGCAATAAATCAATATCAGTGTAATTAATGGCCGCAAGATTAAAACCAGAATCAAAAATTATTCTTAAATACTGCCCGCTATCCCCTATTCCGCTGGGAGTGATAAATTTTATTTCCTGGTCAGCTGCTACTCCTGGAGCCTGGCGGCTCATTCTATCGCTTAAAACAGCTAAACTAGAGGCCTGGGAATTTTGCGGCAATAAAAAAATTACAGTAATTAAAAAAATACTAAAAATTATCCAAATTTTATATGTTTCATGCTGTTTAAACATTTGAAATTTGATATTTGAAATTTATTTGGAATTTGGATTTTATTATTTGAAATTTATATTTATATTATAGCTTAAATTAGCTGATTATACTAAGTTTAAAAATTCCCAACCACTGTAATTGTCACCAATTGTGAATAGGCGCCAGCCGGAGTTGTACCAGTAATGGTAACCGCATGACATAAATAAGTTGAGTCAGCAGCAATTGGCCCGCTTGAAGACGCAAACGTTTGATCACTAGTCGTTAAGGCGCTAGCTGTCATGGCAGTGCTATTCTGATTATCTAAGGAAGTACAATCTGCCTGAGTATAATAAGTATCGCTGTCAGCATCATTAATTTGGCTGATTGTTTGAGAGTCTTTTGTTGTGGACAAACCATAACTTTCAGTCGCTGCTGTTACATTGCCGCTTGAAACATTGGCAATAGAATTAGTGGCGTTTCTTAAATTACCATCGGATTTGATAAAAGAAGTATAGCCAGATGAACCATTGGTGCTCACTTCAGCCCCATAACTGCAGGTCTTTAAATTAGCTGAATCAAAAGTGCCCAAATTACAGGCAGCGGAAGTCAAAGTCAAGGTCAAGGAAGGATCAACTGAAGCCAATATATTTACCTGGCCAGTGACCGTAGTCTGGATGTCCCAATCATCCATTTTTAAAGAACCGCTTGTAACTGGACCTCCGTACCCTATCGTAAAAGCCAAAAAGTTCAAATTTGTTATATCTGGACTGCAATATATCTGTCCAGTAGCAATTGGAAAACTCAATAAATTCCAACCATAAACTAATTGGCCTAAACCTAAAGGCTTAACATAGCCGCAATTTACATTTGTGGCACTCCCCACGCGGAAGTTGACGGAAAGAAATCCACTGGTGTTTGCTACATAAAGCCAAACATAAACAGACTTATCTGTGCCATTAAATGGAGCTACATTTCTATAATAACTCCCAGCGGCGCCACTCCGCCCCATATTAATACTAGCCGTACCTTCTTTAAAAATCACGCTATCTAATGTGGGGGATGTGGCAGTGCCTGATACATGCCATCCTGTTGTCGTATCACAGGAGTCAATTATTGCGGCATTAGCTTTTTTTAAACTAAAACCAAAAAAAATCAGGCTCAAAATAAAAAAACTCAAGATTAATTTTACCAAAGATTTCAGTTCCATAAAAAACTATTTGTTAAAGTTTAAAAATTTCCAACCACTGTAATGGTCACCAATTGTGTATAGACGCCGGCCGGCGTTGTGCCAGTAATAGCCACTGCGTGGCACAAATAAGTCATGTCAGCAGCAACTGGCCCGCTTGAGGAGGCAAAAGTTTGGTCGCTGGTGGTTAAAGCACTGGCTGTCATGGCCATGCTATTCTGATTATCTAAGGAAGTACAATCTGCCTGAGTATAATAAGTATCGCTGTCAGCATCATTAATTTGGCTGATTGTTTGAGAGTCTTTTGTTGTGGACAGGCCATAACTTTCAGTGGCTGCTGTCACACTGCCGCCTGAAACATTGGCAATAGAATTAGTGGCATTTCTTAAATTGCCATCTGCTTTGATAAAAGAAGTATAGCCGGATGAACCATTGGTGCTTACTTCTGCGCCATAACTGCAGGTTTTTAAATTGGCCGAATCAAAAGTGCCTAAATTACAGGTAGTTGAGGATAAACTTAAGGTCAAGCTGGGATCAACACTGGCAGAGATAGCAATCTGTCCCCTCTCTTGCAATAGCCATCTGGTAAAATATATTTCGCTATTGCTTGGCGTATAATCTTGCCAAACAAGATAGGGAAAATTAACATTATTAAGTTCTATTTGAAAATAGACTGGTGCAGCACTGCCGCTGTCATTAGAAATAATTTCATGGCCTGGCGTTGTGCCATCCATCTGTGTCCAGCCCCCTGGCGTCCATTTGCTAAAATAAAGATCATAATTGAAAAAACCCCGAAGAGTAACATCAAGCCAAGCTATATAAGGATTACCCGCGGAATCAAGTTGAATTTGTGGTGAGACTGAACTGCCGCTAGTATTGGAGATATTTTCATAGCCTGGAGTCACCCCATCCATCTGTGTCCAGGCATTAGCAGCTGGCATCCATTTGCTAAGGTAAATCTCAAAATTTCCAGTTGTATCATCATGCCAAACCACATAAGGATTATTTGCTCTATCAAGCTGAATTTGTACTGCGCCAGATACGCCTGCATTGTTTGAAAGATTATCATAACCCAAAGTTGCGCCATCCATTTGTGTCCAACCAACACTCGAGGTCCATTTAGTAAAATAAATATCTCCAAACCCAGTTGTGCCATCCCCCCAAACCACATAGGGAATATTATTTCTATCTAATACAAAAGTGGTGTTGTTCCTGAAAATCTCAGAGTGTTGGCTACTATTAGATAAATTATCATAGCCTGGTGTTGTGCCAGCCATATTGGTCCAGCAATCATTGATTATGCCCCCGCATACGCCTGGCCCAGCGCCAGGGGTCCATTTGCTAAAATAGATGTCATCCAGGCCTGTAGTTGCGTCTTCCCAAACTACATAAGGATTATTATTTGAGTCCAGCTGAATTTCTGAATACTTTGAATTTCCGGCATTATTGGAAAGATTATCATAGCCCGAAACCGTACCAGCCATCTTGGTCCAGCAGTCAGTCGGTCCCCCACATACGCCTGCGCCTGCGCCAGGTGTCCATTTAGTAAAATAAATCTCATCATTGCCAGTTGTATTATCCTGCCAAACCACATAAGGATTACTACTTGAGTTCAACTGAATTTTTTGATATATCGAGTCACCGGCATTATTGGAAAGATTGTCAGAGCCCAAAACCGTGCCAGCCATATTTGTCCAGCAATCAGTCGGTCCCCCGCATACGCCTGCGCCTGCGCCAGGCGTCCATTTGCTAAAATAAATCTCATAGTAGCCTTCGGTATTGTCTGACCAGACAACATAAGGTTTATTCGCAGAATCTAGCATTATCTGCGGCGCATTGGAAACACCGCTATTTGCAGAAAGGTTATCATGACCTAGTGTCCCGTCCATTTTGGTCCAACAATCATCTATTCCAGTACCACAAATACCGGGCCCAGCACCAACTGTCCATTTCTTAAAAAAAATATCTCCATTGCCAGCCGAATCATCACTCCAGACAATATATGAATTTCCCTGATTGTCAAGTTGAATTTGCGGCACCTTGGAATCACTGCTAGTATTGGAAAGATTATCAATCCTATTTTCTCTACTCATGCCTAGCCAAACAGCCTGGACCTGATTAAAGAATAAAAAATAACTTAAAAAAGACAATATTAATACTAAGTCAATACTAAATGTGATTAATTTCTGTTGTTTAAATATAAATCTCAAAACAAATGGCTTCATCTTAGTCACTAATTATATTTAAATTATTTAACTCTTTTATTTATTAAAAATTACCAATCACTGTAATTGTCACTAATTGCGCATAGACGCCAGCCGGAGTTGCGCCAGTGATGGCAACCGCATGGCACAAATAAGTTGTGTCAGCAGCAATTGGCCCGCTTGAAGAGGCAAAAGTTTGGTCGCTGGTTGTTAAGGCGCTGGCGGTCATGGCAGTGCTAGCCTGGCTGTCTAAGGCAGTACAATCTGCCTGGGTATAAAAAGTATCGCTGTCAGCATCATTAATTTGGCTGATTGTTTGAGAGGATTGTGTCGTGGCCAGGCCATAACTTTCAGTGGCTGGTATAACACTGCCGCCTGAAACATTGGTAATGGAATTAGTGGCATTTCTTAAATTACCGTCGGCTTTGATCAAAGCAGTATAGCCAGCAGAACCATTGGTGCTCACTTCAGCCCCATAACTGCAGGTTTTTAAATTAGCTGAATCAAAGCTGCCTAAATTACAGGCAGTGGAAGTTAAATTTAAAGTCAAGGAAGGCTCAACTTCAGCTGTTAAAGTCACCTGGCCAGTAAGCGGTGCCAGACCAAAGATACCCCATTTAGTAAAATAAATATCATAGGTTGAATAATCTAGCCCTGAAAAATTCGGATTATTGCTTGAATCAAGCGCCATAAGATAAACACTTGCCGTGCCTGTGTTGGTAATATTATCCATGCCTGGTGTCCCATCCATTTTGACCCAATCTGTACCTGACCATTTGGTAAAATACATGTCACCATTCGGCCAGCTAATATTTGGTTTGCCATTTGAATCAAGCTTTAAAAATGGATATCCAAAACCCGCATCGTTATGTATTACATCATAGCCCGAAGTATCATCCATTTTTAGCCAATCAGTGCCACTCCATTTAGTAATATATAGATCAAGGCCCCCTGCTATCCACAAAACAAAAGGATGATCAGAAGAATCTAATTGTATTAAAGGATAGTAAGAATCCCCAATTGAAAAAATATCTTCACCAGAGGTACCATCCATTTTGGTCCAGGCACTACCTGACCATTTGCTACTATAAACAGTATGATTCCCTGTTGAGTATGAGTACTCCTCCCAAGTAACATAGGGGAAATTATTAGAGTCAAGCTGGAAATTCTGATTACCCGCAATACTATCATGATCTTTGATATTATCAGTACCTGAAGTCCCATCCATTTTAGTCCAGGCACTGCCTGACCATTTGACAAAGCGCAAATCCTTATTTCCGCCGGCACTTCCATCTAAATCGTCTCGCCATAAAATATAAGGATTGTTATTGGAACCGATTTTTAATTCTGGATTTGTAGCTTGCGGCCAGCCAGGCACAGTATAATTGGTTATATTATCATACCCTAAAGTGCCGCTCATTTTGGCCCACTTTGTCCCGTCCCAATGAGTAAAAAGAATATTAACTCCAGTTGAGCTACTATCTCCCCAAGCAACATATGGCGCATTACTAGCATTAAGTTCAGCTGAAAGGGGCCACCCTATTCCGCCTGTGTTGGAAATATTTTCAACACAGGCGGAATAGG